>Ga0265294_10000281_pt1 | contig 67117 bp, 40 predicted proteins | sample MunlanPumphouse3_FD_192504 | JGI IMG/M metagenome (GOLD analysis project Ga0265294, IMG submission 192504) | Groundwater microbial communities from a municipal landfill in Southern Ontario, Canada - Pumphouse #3 | ecosystem: Environmental > Aquatic > Deep subsurface > Groundwater | place... | reverse complement strand
TAAGCGTTGTTATTTCACATACCGGCAGTGGTTTAACGTCGTTAAGAATTTCGTTCATTTTGTTCATAACCTATCTGTTTTAAAAATATGGCTATATTATAACACGCGTGCGTACGCGCGCGCAAGCGTGAAATAAGAAATTTTTTTTGCTTGACATTCGCGCAGAAATCTACCATGCTAAATCATTGCCAATTAAAAATTTAAGCTACGTAAAAAGCAGATAATTATTTTTCTATGTCAAGAGGTCTGGCATCGAGTGTAGTAGCCGCTCTATGAGCGGCAAAAAATTTAGCACCGCCGAAAAAACCACCTGGGTAAGAAATCTCACTCAAATAATGGCCAAACTCCAGAGCCGCTCTATGAGCGGCATGTGTCGCTCATAGAGCGACTACTACATGAAACCCCTACGAACGTTCGATAGACAATTTTTTGAAAAGAACAATTAATTGCTCTTTGCGCCCCATAAGAGCCTAACTTTTAAAGTCGGTCAGATGCCCGATCAGGGAGCGGAAGCCGCGCCAGTAGAATTTGAGATCCGCCCGCAGATCGCGGGTGGTCAGCAAACGCCGTACCACGGTCTCAGGATGCATAAAACCTTTATAAACCCGGCGGATCGCCGCCTTGGTATACTCCTCCGGCACGGGGCTTTTCATCACCTGCATCCGCATATCATAGTCGTCCCAGTTGCGGGTCAGCAACAGATCACCCTTATCCAGTTCTTTAAAGAGCGGCGTGCCGGGATAGGGGATCATCATGGTACACTGCAGCGTGTAGGCATACCCCTTGCGCAGCAGACGACAAGCCAGCGCGACCGAGTTCTCAATCTCTGCCTCGCCCTCCCAGGGATAGCCGAACATCAGCGTGATATGAACGTCCAGCCCCGCCTTGGCGGCACTCTGGGCCCCGCTCACAATATCCTCCACCTTAACCCCTTTGACCAAGCGATCAAGTGTGGCTTGATTGGCGGACTCCACGCCAAAGAGAACCAGGCGGAAGCCTGCCTCGCGCATCAGAGCATAATCCTCATAGGTTAAATGACCGAACCGCATATTGCAATCCATGCGGATGCGCTTGTGGTAACCACGCTTGATCATCTCGCGACAGAAGCTCCTCAACCAACTGCCCACCGGCAGACAGCCGGTGTCGTCCATAATCTCCCGTACGCCGTAACGCTCAATCAAATCGCCGATCTCATCCACCACATCAATCGGATCACGCGTACGATAGATGGGATACAGGGTGGTCCACGAGCAAAAAGTGCATTTGCCATGCCAGCAATCGCGGCCCGACATAATGTAGGTGCCGGGTGTTTCGCGGTAGTTGCCGTTTTTCTCGGCATAAAGCTCCCAGTGCGTCAAATCCCGGTCAATCCAAGGCATACTGTTCAAATCATGATTTAGCTGAAAAGGGCCGCTGTTTTTAACACGCTCTCCTTCACGCCAGTAGATGCCTGGCTCCAGCGCAGCTGTATCCAGCCCGCCTACTCCTATGGCTTGTATCAGATTCAACAGCAGAAAATCATAGTCGCCGCCAGTCAGGATATAATCAACCGGAGTGTGCGTGAAGCTCTCCTCCGGCAGCGCAGTCACATGGTCGCCAGTCAGCACCACGATCACATCCGGCAGTGTTGCTTTCAGCTCTTTGATGTAGCTCCAATGGGCTGAAACCACTGGGGTTTTCGTTTCCAGCACCACCAGATCGGGTTTAAAGGCGATCAACTCCTGATCGTACTCCGCGCGGCTCCACTCAAATGCAATGCCGTCCAGCCAGCCCACCGCATGCCCCGCCTGCTGAAGCATGGTGGCCATCTGCGCTGGGACAACCGGATAGATATAGGTGGGCCGTGAGAACCACTGAAACTGACGATTCTGCGACAGCAGAGGGACACCCTTCCCTGACTCAAACGGCGGATAAGCTATGGCTACTCTCAAAATGATCTCCTATAAAAGTTATATTGCATAGTAAAAATCTCCGGGCTGCGGTTATTCGGCTTTGAGCGCCTGAATCGGGTTCTGGTTGGCGGCCTGCCAGGCGGGATAGGTTCCAAAAATAACACCGACAATCCCCGAGATCGTGATGGAACCGACCACACTCCACATCGACACATCCGAGGGCATGCCGGAAAAATGTGTCACTGCGGCGGCCAGACCAAAGCCGAGACCGATTCCGAGAATCCCCCCCATCACCGTCAGGAAAACTGTTTCGATCAGAAACTGAAAGAGAATATCCTTTTTCTTGGCCCCCATGGCACGGCGGGTCCCGATTTCCTTACGGCGCTCGTAAACATTGGCCAGCATTATATTCATGATGCCGATGCCGCCCACGATCAATGATATCGCCGCAATGGAACCCATCACGATCGTGAAAATATTCTGGGTGGTCTCTTTCTGTTTGAGCAGGCTGAGCGGCACATTCACCCCCCAATCCTTATCCTTATGGGTTTTGGCCAGCAGCGAGCTGATCCTTTTAGCGGTGTGATCAATCACCGATGTATCCTTGACCTTAACCACAAGCAGGTCATTTTCCACATGGTGAATTTTTAACATCCGCGGGCCGGTTTCGATGGTATACTCAGTGAAGACCTGCCTGCCGGTGGTTGACGGTATATAGATTGAATCATTCAGACTGTTGATCCCTTCAATCGTGGTGCCGGCGTTATTTTCCAGAATACCCACAATGCTGAACGCGCCGCCCGGAACAAGAACTTTTCTGCCCAAGATCTCTTTTTCGCCGAGGTTAAATAATTTGCGCTTCACATCTTTGCCAATCACACAGACTGCCGAGGCATTCAAAAAATCAGAGGGAGCCAACCAACGGCCTCGCACTATTTTGCAATTGAGATCCGTCATGAAACGCTCTGTCACCCAAAACATCTGCACATCCAGCGTTTCAATGCCCTTAGTAATTCTGACACGTGCATCCCGCACGGTTGTCATGTGCCCGATGTTATCCATTTTACGGATATTGGACAGATCAAGATGGGAGAGGCCATATTCCAGAGTCGTTGATCGGGCCTGCTCAGAACCGCCAGCTTTCTTTAAAGTCTTGGTGTAGACGATAATATTGTCAATCCCCATTGCGGCAATCTGAGCCAGCGCCTCTTTCTTGGCACCACCGGAGATCGCCAGCATAGCAATCACACTGCCTACACCAAAGATAATTCCCAGTGAAGTCAGCAATGACCTGACCTTGTGCAGCAACAGATTGTGCAGCGACAAACCGTATAGATCCCGTACCCGCATAGTTAGTTTTAGTCCCTCACTCTTCCTTCTCAACAACCCGCCCGTCGCGCAGGTGAATCACCCGATCAAAAATAACTTCCAGCTCCGGGTTGTGTGTCACCATCACAATGGTGGTCTTCTGCGCACGATGCAGCTCTTGAAAGAGTCCGATGATCTCATCACTGGTCTTTTCATCCAGATTGCCTGTTGGCTCATCCGCCAAAAGGTAGGCAGGCTTGTTACTCAATGCCCGGGCAATCGCAATGCGCTGGCACTCACCGCCGGAAAGCTCTGTGGGGCGGTGGCTGAGCCGGTGTCCCAGTTTAACCTGCTGAGCCAGTTCAATCGCCCGCGCCCGGCGTATCTTACGCGGTATCTCGGCATACACCATGGGCATTTCGATATTCTGCGCGACCGTTAAATGCGGTGAAAGATTAAAACTCTGAAAGATAAAACCTATCTTCTGGTTTCTCAAGTTCGCCAGATAGTTGTCCGAGAAGTTTTTCACCTCTTTGCCATCAAGAAAGTAGCGCCCACCGGTCGGAACATCCAGCAGCCCGAGGATATTAAGCATGGTTGACTTGCCTGAACCCGAAGCCCCCATGATACCAACAAACTCTCCCTGAACAATCGACATGTCAATCCCTTTAAGCACCGGCACATCGATGGCGCCGAGATAGTATGTTTTCTCGAGCTGCTCGAATCTAATTATTTCCCGTGTGCTTCGCATAAATTCACCTGACAATTGAGCGTCGAGTTATGTAACTGCTCTGTCACTACTCATAGGGGCTGTACAGACAAACCTCATCGCCCGCCTTCAACCCTTTGATGATATGTACATACTGATCCGTTGATTTCCCCAACTCCACAATCGCCTTTTTAATGCTGCCGTCAGTTTTCAAATAGACAAAATATTCTCCATCCTCTTCGAAAACCGCCTCCACCGGGATGTTGACCACATTCTCTAATACATCTTCGATCACATTAACTTCCACATTCATACCACTGACAAACTTATCGCTCTGCTTATCCAAGGTGATCACAGAGTTGTAGATCTTGGGGGAGGAGCGGTCCCAGTGGATCTGATTAACAGGAACAACCGCAATCTCACTCACATAGCCGGACAATTTCAGAGTCGGCATGGAGTCAGGGGTGATAATCACTTTGGCTCCTTTCTTCACCCGATGATGAAACTGCTCCGGCAGCTCAAAATCGACCACCAAATTATCCATTTCAGGTATTGTCGCCAGCACCCTCTTGCGTCCACACTCCATCCCCAGTTCAATCGTGATACGGTTGCGACGCTCATCAACATCACCATAGACAAAAATGCCGTCCATCGGCGCCCGGACCTCCATCATCGGCATATAACTCTCCACCCGGGCCAGCTCCTCGCGCGCCTTGGTCAGTTCATTTTCCAATCTCTGAATTGTATTATCTTTTTGAATAACCTGTGAGGCTGTTCGGATTTTGACCTTTTCATAGTCAAGCTTAGTTTGCTCCAGCTTATTTACTTTATCGGTCAACGCATTGGGGTAGGTGTACTTCTTGAAGATTCTAAGTTGATACTCCGCATCCCGACACTCCCGCTCTCTTTTCTTTACATTTTCTTTTAATGTATCCAGCTTTTCCATTGCCGCGTCTTTTGCCTTTTCATCATCATAAATCGTGGTCGTGATCTCATCAGCCATGCTCTGAGACTCTTCCTGAATCTGTTTCAATGCTTTATTGCTACTTTCAAGCCCCTGCTCAATCCCTTGCTTCGTGTTTTTGCCGTCGTAGCGGTAGTAGCGGGAGTAATTCTCCTCAGCCGAGGTCACCGCATCGGCTGCGGATCTCAAGGCGCTCTGATTTTCACTCAAAAGGATTCTTTTTTCCTCCCTTTCAATCTCGAGCAGTTTTTCCTGCGACTCAATCTTCAGCTTACGCGCTTCAATGTCATCAATCAGACTCTGCGTCTCAAATTTAATGACCACATCACCCTTCTTAACCTGGGTGTTCTCCTCCTGAATCCAAGTCAGGATATTCCTGAAGGACGCCTCAGCAGAGAGTTTGTGCTTCTCTTTCGCATTGGCAGAGCCTCGCAGCAAGGTTCCGACAACCAGATCCGACTGGCGCACAGTGTAAATCCTATCCATGTTACTGGAGCTGTCAGTGCCCACCGCGGCAGGCCCGCAGCCGGTAATAACTCCCAGCATCGCCAGCGATACGGCGGCTAAAAAAACTGGTACCCCTATGGTCTTGTCATTGCTCATCTTTAATTCACTCCACTAGCAAGGGTGTCTCGCTCACCGGCGCCAAGGGCACGATGGTCTGCTTGAGAATTGCGCCCACGCCCTTAAGCTCCTCCTGAGTTGTGTCAGTATTTGTCAAGAGCGTTACAGGAACATCGCGCACAATGGAAACCCGCAGCAGAAAAATCAGTTGCACCTGCTCCTTGTCAGTCGATTTACTCCGGAAAAGAAAACCGATAAAAGGCAGATCCCCAAAGAAAGGTACCTTCTGCTGGCTTTCAATGTCCTTGCTGGAGTACAAGCCGCCCATCATCACCACACCGCCATCCTTGACATTCAGCTTGGTCTCGATATTGCGTACAGAGATGATCGGCGGCGCGGATGATGCGCTCAGGCTGGCGTAGCCCACAACCGAGGTTACCTCCGGACGCACTTGCAAGGTGACCGCATCGTCATTGATCAACTCAGGTGTGACTCTCAGGTTGACACCTGTTCTTTTATAATAGACCGACTCCTGGGAAACACCATTATTCACACTGACATTCAGTAGCGGCTGATCAGTGCCCGTTGAAACCGTCGCAGTGGTTCCGAGGTCAACCAGCAAGTTGGGTGATGAGAGAATCTCCGCCCGGTCGTTGCGCTCCAGCCACTTGAGCTTGGCGTTGATTTTGATAATGTCACCATTGGAAAGCTCTTTGTTGAATGGCGTCAGATCATACCAGCCGCCCCCCTCTTCGGGATACTTAGACTGCCCGGAATACCCCCCTTTGCCCCCCACTTCGGGGTACACCGCGTACTCAGGCTGCCCCGGATACCCCTTCCTGCCCCCCAAGACAGAGCCCACTGTGCTGAATGCGCCCTTGTCTTTGTCAAAGTAACTCATGTTAAACGCGGTATCCAGCTCAGTGCCATCCCCCATCTGCACCTCCACGATCTGCGCTTCCACCAGCACCTGGGGGCCGCGCTGGTCAAGCGCCATGATCAGATCCTGGAGCTCATCAAGCTGCGCGTTCACATCATTGACTGTGATCATATTCTGATCATCAGAGGTTTCCACGGTTCCGGTGGGTGAAGTGGCGCTCTCCACCGAGTCGAGAAGCGTTTTGGCAATCACATGCCGACAACGATAGATAAGCGTGCTGCGCCCCGCAGTCTTACTGGGAATAACTCTCAAATATGCTGGCGCGTCAGCCCGGGGCTCCGGCGGTGGGCGTGTTCGATCAAACAGTTGCCCTAACGCTTCAGAGACTGTCTGAGTTGCCCCTGGTTGCGCATGTGTGAGCGTCACACCCGCCAATACGAGTAAAGCGATCAATATTTTCATTGCTTCTTGAATCCCCCAGTGTATAAAAATAAGTCAAAATTTTAGCATAATGGTTTGACGATGTGAACAAAACATTCGGCAAGTCATTAAATAAAGTGCTATAAACGCGCCAACCGCGGTCACGGCCCGCGGCTACAATGCTTTGCAAAACGTAAGTCCGGTTTCCAACCGGACCTACTGGAGATCGACTGCGCCTTTGGTTTACGATACCGGCGACGATGACGGTCGACGATTTTTAAGGGCGGATTTTTAATCGTAAGCCGCTATCGTCGGGCGAAACCGCTCTATGAGCGACACCGAACGGCAGCTCTTGCGCTCCGCAGTGCAACGCATGTGTAGTAGTCGCTCTATGAGCGACACCGAACGGCAACTCTTGCCTATAATTTAATCACTTAGTCGTAGTCTCGTGCCTATAACTCGGGGTCGATATCGGTATCGAAAAGCGTCCGAGGTCGACCCCGATTCCGATTCCAATTCCAACCCCAACTCCGATAGACCTCTGAATTCTATACAATAATCTGGGTTGCGGCTCCGCTGCATTCATATTACAATATGGCCATGATAGATACGGAAGGTGAAAAAAGCGCAAAAGAACTCTCAGGCACCGGAGTGCCGCAGCAAAGGGCACAACGCAACCTTTGGGAGTGCGCGGTTAAGTGCTATGTCAAGGACAACGGGCTGGTGCCCCCTTTAACCGGCAACGAAATTTTGCAGCACGCCCTCTGCCTGAGACGGATCCTGGCGGCCCGCGAGAATGAGGTGGTCTACCTCTCCGTACTCCTTAACAACTGCCTCTGGCGCGATACTATCCGGCGCATACCTTTTGAAAGACGGATGCTGCTGCTCCCTCAGTGCCTCTCCAACCCCGAGGTCTGCCGGGCGCAGAAAGACGCAATCGGCCTGCTCTGCGCGCAGTGCGGCGGTTGCATGATCGGAACCATTCAGGCGTTAGCCGAAGGCCTTGGTTACATCACTCTGGTCGCTGAGGGCACCACGGTGGTCAGTAAACTCCTGAGTAGTGGCAAGATCGACTCTGTTATTGGAGTAGGCTGTATCCACTCGCTGCAGAAAATATTCCCGGTCATCAATGAACACGCCATTCCATGCCAAGGTATCCCGCTGCTGGACGATGGCTGCCGCCACACCACCCTGGATCTGGAGCAAACCATAAAAATCATCAAAGACTATGCTCCGAATGACATTGATCAGATTGTCAATCTCGACCGCGTGGCAGGGTATGTGCGGGCATGGTTTCAGCCTGATTTTCTGATCAAGGCCATGGGCGAACCCTTCACCGAAACCGAACGTATCGCACAGGAGTGGCTCTCCTCCGGGGGTAAACGCTGGCGGCCCATCCTCACCTCCGCCATCTTTTCAGCGGCAGGCGGCAGTGCGGAGAAAATCATGAACTCAGCCCTGGCAGTCGAATGCTTCCATAAAGCCTCGCTGATCCACGATGATATTGAGGATGGCGATGACAGCCGCTACGGCCAACCCACTATGCACATCGTTTACGGTGTGCCAACAGCCATCAATGTTGGCGATTACCTGATCGGCGAAGGGTACCGACTGCTGGCAACCTCCGGCTTTACAGGTGACACTTGCGCCAAGATGATCCAGGCAGCAGCCGAGGGGCACCGCGAACTCTGTCTGGGCCAGGGCGAGGAGCTGGCGTTCTGCCGCGAACCACAGCCTGTCACCGAAAAGGAGGTGCTGCAGATCTACCGTCAAAAAACATCCGCCGCGTTTAAAGTCGCAGTTCTGGTCGGCGCTTCCGCCGCAGGGCTGGATACACCAACCTGCGAGACACTCGCCAAATTCAGCGGCTCCATGGGCACCGCCTACCAGATTCGCGACGACATGGAGGATTTTCGCTCTGAGCCAGGCCGGGCGGCGGATATGCTGGCGCTGCGTCCTACGCTGTTTCTCGCTTTAGCCTGTATGAGTGATTCCCCTGAAATCCAGGAACCCCTTGCCAAGGCTTGGCACAGGGAGAATATCCAGGCGCGCCGAGAGTTGATTGCCGCGATTGAAAGTGCTGGCCTGCATCGGAGAGTCGAACTTTTATACTCCCACTACCGCCTTGAAACCGAACGGACACTCGCGGAAATCCAGCACATTGAGCTCAAACGCCTGCTCCGCAGTATTATGACCCGTATGCTCAAGTAAGCCTAAAGCAGCTAGTCGCCGCAACAAATAAGGCTATTCAATATGCGAAGGCTATGTGTACTCATTATAAGTTGATGGTTACGAGCCCGCTGCTTTAGTAACAAACGCTGCGCGTTTGGGGGAACGAGGTTTGTTGGGAGAAAAAATCTTAGAAATAAAAAATGGGGTGCCCTCTGGGAACACCGACTTCCCCGTCGGCATCGCCGGGAATAAAGCCAACGAAGACGTTGGCGCTCCTAGGAAGCAACTTACGCCATGACACAAGAGCTGTTGTCGGTGTCGCTCATAGAGCGACTACTACACATGCACTGCGCTTTGAAATGCAAGCCGTCATGCAATCCTTGCCATTAGGTGTAGTAGCCGCTCTATGAGCGGCATTGCATGTTTTGGCCGACGATAGTCGATGACGATTGAAACCCGCGCTCTTGAAAATCGTCGACCAGCATCGGAGTCAGGGTCGGGGTCGGCATCGGAATCGGAATCGAGGTCGAGGTCGACCCCATACGCTTTTCGATACCGATTCCGATGCCGACCCCGACCCCGAGTTAGAGACACGAAACTACGACCAAGTGATCAAGTTATAAGCAAGGCAAAACCCATGAAAAAATTCGTACCACCCCTGATCACCGCCTTGGCGGCCTGCCTGGCAGGCTGGCAATTGCTGCGCTGGGTGGCGGGTGTGCCTCTCGCCCTCACCCTGCGGGAAGCCGCCCGCTCCGGTTCCATCGCTGAAGCACTGGCGCTCCAAACCTCTACGGAATACGACTCGGATCTGGCCGGCTGCTTCTTGGCCAACCCCGAAATACCGGCTGGCACCCTTAAAGGCGGCTGGAGCGGATTCCGCGGCGAGCAGCAACGCAATATTGTCCCCGTGACCACCCCCCCGCTCCAGAGCTGGCCTGCAACAGGGCCGAAAATCCGCTGGTCAATCCCAGCCGGCGACGGTCATGCCATGCCCTCGCTCTATAACGGCACCCTCTACCTGCTGGACTACGACGAGCCACGCGGTGGCGACTGCCTGCGCGCCCTCAATGCCGACACCGGTGCCGAGCGCTGGCACCACCTCTACAGCGTCAAAATCAAACGCAACCACGGTATCTCACGCACAGTCACCGCCTGCGATGGCAATTTCGTTGTGAGTATCGGCCCGCAATGCCACGTGCTATGCCTGGCAGCAGAGGGCGGCAAATATTTGTGGGGAATCAATATGCAGCAAAAGTTCGCCACCAAAGTCCCGCTGTGGTACACCGGACAATGCCCGCTGATTGACAACGGAACGGCAATCCTGGCCCCGGCTGGCAGCGATATTCTGCTCTGCGGCGTAGATCTCAAAACAGGCTTAACGCTCTTTGAAACACCCCAGCCCGGTGGACTGAATATGTCGCACGCTTCCATCATGACAATCACAGTCGAGGGTAAACGGCAGTACATCTACGCCGCCCTAGGCGGGATCGTCGGTGTCTCGGCTGAGCCTGCGGATCAAGGCCGGTTGCTGTGGCAGAGCGACAGTTTCACCGCCTCTGTGATCGCGCCCTCCCCGCTCGTTCTGGATCAGGGGCGCTTTTTCATGACCGCTGGCTATGGTTACGGGGGCGCGATGTACCAGATCGTCCGAGATGGCGAAACTTGGCAGGTCAAAGAACTTTTTCGTACCAGCCGCAAAGAGTTTGCCAGCGAACAGCAGACCCCGATCTATCTCAACGGGCTGCTCTACACCGTCCTGCCAGCTGACGGCGGCGCCAACCGCCAGCAGTTGGTCTGCATGACACCTGAAGGTAAGCTCCTATGGAACAGCGGCAACGAGGACCGCTTTGGTCTGGGTCCCTATCTCGCAACGTCCGATAACCATCTCTTTTTAATGAACGATACCGGGACTCTTACACTGGCGCAGGTGGGCCCCGACGGTTACCACAGATTGGCCCGTCATGCTTTGATGCAAGGAAAAGGGCGCGATGCCTGGGGCCCAATGCTAATGGCCGATGGCTGCCTTTTTCTACGCGACAGTACGCGCATCTACTGCCTTGAGGTTCGGTAGGTCAGCTAGGATGCGGCTTAATTGGAATTGGAAAACATCCTTGTCGCAATCCTAATCCTAATCTTAATCTCAATCCTAATCACGCATCGGCCGACGATGCTGTGCGACGATGTTGGTGGACGATTGGAATCATGCGCAAAATCGTCCACCAGCATTGTCGCCGTTATCGTCAACCAGAGGCGCAGCCGAACTTCAGCAGGTCCGGTTTCCAACCGGACATGTCTAGCCATGGAGAAATTAAAGCAGAAACTCGCTGACAACGCTAAATCAAGGGATGACCCCTTTGACGATATGAATCAACCTTGAACAGGGGCAGCATGCAACTCTAAGCCAAGTGCCTGAACAACTTTAAGAATTGTATCTAAGCTCGGCATACGATCCCCAGACAGAGCTTTGTATAAGCTTTCTCTCGACAGACCGGTGTCACGGGCTATCTGCGTCATTCCTTTTGCTCTGGCTATATCACCGAGAGCCTTGGCTACAAATGTCCCATCTCCTTGCGCTTCTTCCAGACAAGCCTCAAGGTATGCGGCCATTTCCTCTGGTGTCCTCAGATGTTCAGCGACATCATATTTTGTTGTTTTCGTCTTGCTCATAAAATTCTCCTAAAGATTGTGGGCCAGCTGTAACGCAAATGTGTCAGTTTTGCGAATTTCAAACATGGCAACAGTGTAGCCTAAGGGATACAGCAAGTCAACCCCGAATTGTTAATTAAACTGGAATGCAAGCAGCCCCGGGATCAGTTGGTTGTGACAACCCCAGTTGAGCTGATTGTTTCTGCCTGAAGTCCGGCAAGGGTGATGGCGGCGTTGGTCAGAGTTAACGAAGGTGATGATGGTGTTAACGCAAGGCCAATTGAGAGTTTTCCGGCACGGTTGAGGAGTTGCTTTCGAGCAGCATTGTAAAGGTCAGGATTATTAGCGGTCATCAGCCGGAATTGAATATCTCCAGACTGAAGTTGGTCACGGAACAATTTTTCGGCAATTCCGTCAATGCGTTCCCTGCCGCGGCTGCCCCCGAATAGCTGAAGCCGCAGATCTTTTTTCATCTCCTGCAGCAGAATCAGCCGGTTTGTATAAATCCTCTTTTTTTCCATTGATTTACGCAGCACATCCAGAGTCTCTTCAAGAATACGCGCCGCCTGCCATGGATTGGGAATAATCTCCATCAGCTGCCGCACAAGAAACGGAAAGTCCAGCCCCTCCTCGGGAATATCATCCTCGCTTAGGGTTAAGGAGTCCGTGAAATCAAATTCATCATCGCTCTGCTTCTCAATGCTGATCCGCGCGACAGTGCGCGTCAGCTTTTCGCTATCCAATGGCTGAAAACTATCGACCTGTAAAAAATGCAGGCTTTCCCAATCCAGTTTACCCAGTATGTCGCGCTCATAATCCAGCACCCGGTAACCACCTCGCGCCTCTTCATCACGATGCAGCACGCGCGGCAGCAGGATGACCGGCAGTGACCTGAACGCCTCCCGGCGCAGCACCTTCTCACGGTTCTTATGAATTGCGTTGCTATCGTCACCGCCATACCGGACACTTCCCGCAAGATCGCCCATGCCCTCTTCCTGCAGCCCCTTGCGTACTGCTTCAACTGCCCTCTGAACCTCCTGATCAAAGGTATAAACATAACACTCGTTTAATGATGGCTGCGTTGTGAGCATGGCGTGGGGCTGCCGCAGCACCCGCCCGATCATCTGAGTCAAGGCGGTGTTCGCCGTGGTTTTCGAAAGAACGGCAAGAATGTAGCGGAGTCGATGTTCACCACATTGATCGGCAGCTTGATCATCTCCTCCTCTTTGAGGTCGCCGCCCGGTACATTCACCAGCACATTTGACTGGTGCTTACCGTTGGGGTTGGGTGTTGCCGAAAGCTCCAGCACAAAGCGCGGATTAAAGCCCGCCTGATGCCCGCTCCAGAATCTGACGGTAAGGGTGTTCGCGGTTTGCCAGATGCCGCCACGTCTGCCGATAGATCGCATCTGACGGCACCACCCATAGGTAAATCCTGACTGACGTTTAAAGCAATCGGCCTGACTGCGCTCCAGAGCCGCCGCCGCTAGCAGGGTTTTACCGCCACCGGTCGGCACCTTCAAACAGAGGTTGGGAAAACTGCGCTGCAAGCCGTCGCGGCGGGTCAGATACGGCGCGACAATGCGGGAGCCATCCAGGGTGCGCATCTCAGGCAGAATCCGCTCGCTGTTCAGCTGATCCCAAGTGGAACGAGGATAATCATCCAGTGCAACCTCTTTACCTTTTGATCGCTGAAATTCAACGAAATCTTCGGCATCCCCCCGTTTCTCCACGAGGGTTGCCAGATAGCGATCAAATTTTTGAAGAACCCCACTCTGATTTCGAAAAATTGCTCCATGTGATTTTTTCAGTGTACAGCTCTTCCCGCTGGGTGCCATGAAACTTATAACCGTTGATCACCCTGCGAACCCGCTCAGCGGTCAGAGAGTCCGCATAGTCCTCACACTCCACCAGAATAAAGCGCCGGTTGCCACCTTTGGCTGGCACCTATCTGCATCAACCACCAGCTCGCGGAAGGGCACACTCAAATGATGCGAGTGGACAAACTGCTTCCCTTTAAATTCAATTGTAGGCATTCAAAACTCCTGTTTTTCTGAGACTGCAAAATGATCTACAACCCATACGTTGTACAGTTGAATTCGGCCGCCGCAGTTTCAGTATAAAACGCTGCGCATTTCGGTGAGGCTACAAGCCACGTGCCCTCATGTAGCGCAATCGAAAATATTTCACTTACATAATGCCATAAATCTTCATGTTTGTGAATGAATATTTGTGGATCAGTTCTGATTTGATTCATAAAGGAGGTACATCCACTCCAACCCATGACAGAGAGTTTGTAAAGTCAGGTTTTATTGACTTGATCAACTCTATCGGTATTAGTGCCGCATGTGACATCTCGTCTGAAAAGAAAACTGTTGTAGGTGGTCCCCACCTTATTGGGAAATTTCCGCAGAGCACTGTCGGTGCTTCTTTTCCTAATTGAACCAGTCTGTTTGTAAAAGTTTTTTGATAAATAATACTATTATTGGTTATAGACATAAAACTGCTGTTATATTGGGCATGCCACTTATCTGCTTTTTTGAAATAGATATATCCAATATCCTTATTACTGAAACGCAAAATGCAAGCTGTTTCCAAATCAAGTTGTGCATAGTCTGCGTCAACCATTGCTTTGGGGATAAATGGAGTGGATTCCCATACATCTGGTTGTGTTCTTTTGTCACAACCCGCTTTTTTGGGATATTGGAGGCTTTCGAAAACTTCAATGCGTCCCTTTCGTTTTTCATGCCAGATCCGATAGGCTTGAACATGCTTTCTCTCGTGCTCAAGAATGTGTTGTTTCTTTTGTCGGTAAATTAGCGAATCCCAGTTTGGAGGTGTCGGAATGGATGGATAACCTCGCGGTGCTTCATCCCAAACAGAAGAGACTTTTGTCGCTATAGAAATGTAGTAGCCTATGTCGAGTTCACAGGTTAATTCGTATTTCCCAGTATTCTTGTTGCAGGAACATCCACAAGAGTTTTCTAAAAAAGACGGGAATACTCCGCCGTAAAGGGTACTGGATTCGTGATATCCAACTTCTCTTGGTCCGACAACATGGACACTTCCCTCCATAAAACCATAAGGATCGATTTTATTCATGGCATCATTATTTAAGAACCCATACAAATTATCTCCACCCCTCTCCTCAATCGGGTCTCTTGAAATCCAGCGCCCCAGCCAAGGATCATAAAATCGGTTTCCATAGTCATATAGAAAAGTTTCCTCATCGTGATATTTAGTAGAAAAGCGAAAATGGAAGGAATCCTTTAAACTGCCTGACGAGTATATAATTTCTCCAAAAGGGTCATATCTGTATTGTGCAACAACAGAACCATTGGGATCAACATATTCGGTGATATTGCCGTTCGCATCGTAATGAGGATAAAATATTCCATTTTTGTTTTGGACAGCTTGCAAACCGCCAACACCACCCGCCCCATCCAGTGTGCCGGAAAGATCGCTTCCCCAAACATAATATGTTATACTGTGAGTTCCATTAGAGTAGGTGCATTGTTCCAGAATTAATTTATTTTGATCGTAAACATATGTTGATGTATAAATGTTTATGAATCTGCCGTTTGTTGGAGATGACAGCTGACTGCTATCAAAATCCACCAGTTGTTCAACCTCTTTTTTTGCCCTTCGGTGTAAATGATCATACGAATTTTTTACGATGATGCCGCCATTCTGAAAAACTGCAGGCCATGTGGATACCAGGCAGTTTTCAGCATCCCATGCATAGTTCAAACGGTGATCTTTTACTAAATTTCCATCTTCATTATATTGCAAATTAACACTTGCGCCAAAGCTGTTTGAGATGGTTGTATACTGGTTTAATGCATTTACAGTATAGTAATTTGTAATATTTGGTTTGATAGACCGTATGCGATTACCCAACTGATCATACTCCCATGACACATTGAGCGACCTGCAAACAAAATTCGTTACTTCCCCTTTTTCATTATAGTAGCTAGTGTATGTAGTGAGGGTTTCAGCACTTAACTTCAAGGACATTGATAAAAACAAAGACAGATAGGACACTGCTAAAAAGTTATGTTTTGAAAAAAGTTTCATTTAGAACTCCATATTTTTCGATATTCAGAGGTGATGTTATTAACTCATAAATCACAATGGGTGACAATAAGAATTATTATAAGCGCTTTTTCAACCACGAGCTGTGTACCCGCCTCTGGTTTACATCAGGACGGAGCAGATGTCCTTTAGATTGACGATACTCCTCGCCCCTAATCAACTTTCGGCCATACTGATACACAGTATAATCGGAGTGGGCTGGGCAACAGATGGTGAAGTAAATCAACACAATTCCCAATGATGCCACAGCAATTATACAGGGATCAGGCATGCCGGGAGTAACGTCAAAATCGGCAGAGCCATAAAAACCTGCAACAGAAAGACCGTATTCGTTTGCCGTTTTTTCAGCCAATGGCAAAGCTTCCGCAATCCCATTCCAGCGGTCATCAAACTTTCCCCACGCAGATGTTTTCGAACAAGGCAACGCAACGAAAACTTGCTGCGTCTCCGCATCTCCCAATAGAAAGCCGAATGCTTCCAGCGGAACAACATTCCATGCATGTTTTGCAATCTTAACCCGTGCCTCGCGTGATAACAATACACAATGCATTTGTTCACTCCGTTTATTTAAAGAAACAGTACATAAAACTTACATTTAAGTCAATCGAAAGACAAAAAGACACTTCTTGAGCTGGCAGCCGAGAGAATCAAATGGCCGGGGATCAGGAGATCGGTCTTGAGTTATTACATAGACTCATTTGGTTGCCTGCCTTGGCTCTCAGAGCCAAGCAAAGATAATGAAATCATAAGGGCTTGCCTTTGGCGAACAAACACTCGGTGTCCGCTAATTGCGTCATCCTCCTTCGCCAAGGCTACGGCGGACATTCTGGAAGCAACCCTACACCCAGGGCGCGCTTTTCATGAGCCTGCTGCAAAATGCCGCTCATAGAGCGGCTACTACACCGAACGACAACCCTTATTCCGCAGTACAGTGCATGTGTAGTAGTCGCTCTATGAGCGACATCGGTTGACGATGCTGTACGACGATAGCGGATTACGATTAAAAACTCTGTCTTTGAAAATCGTCCACCAGCATCGTCGCCGTTATCGTAAATCGAAGGCAAAGCCGAGCGTCAGTAGGTCCGGTTTCCAACCGGACATGTCCGATTGGAAATCGGACCTACGTTGCTCCCGCACAAAAAGCGCGACTTTTTCACTAACGCACTCGCACACTCGCGCACTTCTCCGCTCCGCGCGCGTTGCGCGGATCTAGCATCTTAATTGATTTTCTGACCATCCCTCAACAATCTTAATTTTAATTTTTCGTAAACGACATCCTGCACAGTAACGCCCTCATCAATCGCAAGAACAGCGGCAGCTCCGGCACTCTGGCCGAGAATCATGAAGACAGGCTCCATGCGAATTGAGCCATAGGCAGCGTGCGACGCGGAAAGGCAGACCGGCACAAGCAGATTTGTACACTCCGATTTTTTCGGAACAATCGAGCTATAAGAGACAGGATAGGCTCCCGCGCAGATAAGTCCAAAGCCGCCCTCGTTCCGTACGGTCATTTTCCCCTCTTCTTCAACAACCACACGCTGACAGAAGTGAGAGTCCATCGGGTAGGATGCCAGTCCGATAGAATCGCTGACCGTTCTTTTTAACTCACAGTTTGCCTGTGTCATTACATATTCAGAGACCATGCGGCGTCCTTCCCGTATATAAAGCTGATGCGGCCAGAACTTCGTATTCTGAAATTCATGTGGGTCGAGTCCGAAGCGGTTGACCCTCTCCCGCAAAGATTGCGGAACCTGCGGGTCATTTGCCAGAAAATACATGAGTCCTTGCTGATAATTGACATGGTCCTGAAAGATGAGCTCCCGCATTTCGTACAATTTGCCGAGAGACATTGGCATTCCGCGCTGTGGAGCGGGTAGCTCTGAAAAAGACCCCGGTTTATAGGTGCCATCAGGCCAGCGATAGTTCCCACCAACATAATCTGAAGAAAAGCTCCCCGCATTGTTGCTGTCGCCATTGCGCACCTGAACCGGACCATCCTTCATTAACGCTGTCGTGTAGGTTAGTGTCCAGTCAATCCGCGAATCCAAATTGAAAAAACGGGCGAGCAATGCGTAACGTCCAGGATCATAGTCTTGCGGTTGCGGGAAAGGAATTTTGTCCGCCTTATCCGTAAGATGCATCCGAAAATTGTATGCCTGCACCCTGTGGTCGCCTTGACCTGCATTGCCGTAGGGTTCCGAAGATATTTCAGGGAGCAGGCCCGACTTTGGGTCATCCGGCTGGACGTAAGGGCTAATCGGCAGCCTGCAAAATTGGTAGACGTTTTTCCATGAGACTTTCTGCCACTGCCCGGCCAGAGACTCGGCGTAAGCACTGGCTGGTTCCCGTCCAACACAGTACGAGACATTCGCCGCTGCCAACAGATCACCCTCGTAGGTGGTATCTATAAAAACAGCAGCCTTAACTGTCTCTCCGCTCTCCATGGTTGCCGATACCAAACGTCCGTCCTTTATATCCACCGACTCTAGGCAACGGCCAAGAAGAACCGTTACATTCGCCTCATCCAGCATTTTCAAAAAAAGCGCTTCAGCTTGCGAGGGGCTGAAATTGCGGATCCTGCCGATGCGATTGTAGTATTGACTCGCCAACCCGCCGATTGATTCCTTTTGCCCTACATCGGTGGCGGTCAACCCTCCCGAAGTCATTCCCCCCACGTGTCGGTTGAAAGAGAGCAGCACAGCCTTTTTCCCCGAATTAGCAGCCTGAATCGCAGCGGTCACACCGGCAGGTGTCCCCCCGTAGACAGCGATATCGTACTCGAGCACCTTTGGCTTGTCGGGACCGGCCTTACGATAATAATAGAGATTGCTCACACCCGGTGTAGATGCAGATAAGCAACTCACGCCCAAGATTAACAGAGTGACAATGGTAGCATTAATTTGATATCGTTTCATCTTCCTGCCTTCCCTTAACTTTAGAATTTCTGATCTCCAGCCGAATTACCAGCTGAAAAATTTGTAATCGTTCACGCAATATAAATATCACTAATATACTTTAAAGCATATCATTGTCGCAGCAGCAAAGTCCAGCGTAAAAACTATTTTATATTGTATTTGACGCAAATTGGCAAAAAGAGTATGCTCGAAAAATAAAGTTAGAAAAGAATTTATTTGGGCCAATTTTTTTTAGGTGCCGACCCACAAGCGGTCGGGTACCTGAATATTACTCACAAACAACAAAAGGAGAGCGATTATGAAAATAAGACAAATTGACAAGTGCCAGGTGAACAGGCACTTCTATAACAAGGGGCACGTCTGCCATAAGCTCGGATTGCCTTTGTTCACAAATAGGTCAACAATGCGAAGAAATTGTATTTTGGGGCTATTTGCTGCGGCACTCTGGATGTGCGCACTACCGGCGAACGCAGGGTATGACACGGCATGGCTCTATCGGCGAGCTGTGAATGTCGACAATACGGGCGGTGCCAGCGCACTCACAAATTTACAGGTACTCGTGATCGACACCAACGCCGTGGCGGAGATATCGGCGGGTAAAATGGAAGCTGACGGGGCAGATATTCGGGTGGTCGACAGCGATGACGCGACCCCTCTCGACTATTTCCTGGAATCTCCGGGACGTGTATGGGTGAAGATTCCGAATATTCCCGCTCTGACGAGTAAGACGGTCTATTTGTACTACGGGAACCCAAGTGCGGCGGCTGTTACAAGCGCCACCAACACCTTTATCCGCGTCGTGGACGGATTGGTGGCGAGTTGGCACTTTGAAGAGGGCTCGGGTACCAGTGCATACGACAGCTCCGGATTTGACAACACCATTACCCTTTACAATGGCCCTACATGGGTGCCAGAGGGTAGGCACGGCGGCGGCCTGTCTTTGGACGGTATCGATGACTCTCTGCGCGCTGTGGACAACAGCGTGCTGCAAATGAAACCTGACGGCACACCCTACACGCTGTTCATGTGGATAAAACCGAACACGGCCACAGGAGAATCCGCCTTCGTCTTCAACAAGGAGAGTGCCTACCGATTCTCTGTGGCGAACGACGATATCTACGTACGGCATTTCACAAACAACACGGCATCCGTGAACATCAGCAAGTATAACGTGCTGAGCGCAGGCACCTGGAGCAGCGTAGCGGCCCAGTATGACGGTGAGAATATCCGGCTCTGTGCTGATACATCTTACGGTTCCTGGACCTCGGCAGGCCCCACGATCGGAGACAGTTCGGGAAAGGTAGTAAGCATCGCTTCAAAATGGGCAAAATGGTTCTACGGCGAATGCGACGAAGCGGCCATCTACACCAACTGCCTCTCCGATGCGGAGCTGCTGGACCTGTATAACAACCGGGGCTACAGCACCACAAACCAACCGGGACGCATGTTCGTGCGCCAGAACGCCGCGCCGGAGCCGACAATCACGGTGATGGCAGCGGAGTCGGCCATAAGGGGCATAATTATCATTGTGCAGTGATGCGTCACTGCGGGTGCATGATCAGGAATGCGTCGCCCCACCAGGCGTAGTCGCTGGCGACACCGTCGCCGGCGTCTTCCACATAGAGCCGAATCAGTTTACCCCCGCTGACATCCACCACAATTGGCAGCACTGGCTGGCCGCAGCGGTACACATCGCTGATGAACCTTTTCTCTTTGTCCACGACCACATGGAAGACCACGCTCGACCGTTGGTCAGAGGCACCCAGTCCCGCTGCGGCAACAAAGGTTTTCGCTCCCGGCGGGAGTCTGTAGAGAATATGAGTTCGCGCCTGGGCGTACAGGCTATTGGAGTAGACCAGGCCGCCTTCGTGTTCAAGGCTCGTCATTAGCGTGACATCTCCGTTCATGGACGCCCAGGTCTGCCCGGGTGGCAGCCAGCTAGGCGACGGCTCATTGAAAGGCTTGAGATTGATCAGGTATTGTCTCTGTGCCACGGGTGTGTTGTTTACCCAATCAGGATAAGCAACGCGCTTGGGCTCCTCATAGGCAGCATCGGCCTGTGAGGCTTGAAACACGCGTCGCGGAGTTGTTGCTTCCGCGCGTCCCCACAGCTCCGTTTCCACGAGAGTCAGGTTTGCGGCGCGCGCGGAGAATGCGAGCCTGGCGAACCTCGCGTTAGCGGGCAAAATGGGCAGCTCGTATGCGCCTACGTAGTCGGTCTGCTGAGTGCGGGATGTCGCTGCATGACTCCAATCTGTTCCATTGTCTGAGAACTCAACAGCGAAAGTCGGCAGGCTGCCTTGAAACAGCAGCCGGACATTGTGCAGTTCATAGATTTGTTTCAGATCAAAGGTGATGCTAAATGGCTCGCCAGGCCCGTATTCCACAACCCATTGATCCCTCTTGACGCCTTTCGTGGAGTTTGTCGGGTTTAGGTTGGCGGGCCGATCAGTCAAGTCGCCGGCGGTGAACGGGATCCACTGCCCGGCAGTGCTGCCTTCGTCAGGAATTCGATCAGGGAGCGATGAGTAGCGATAAGCGCCGCCGGTTGCGACATTCGCCTCCAGCCCGTGGATATCGTGAAAGTAGAACGTATAGTGGTTGCCAGTCAGACAATCAAGGTCCGGCGATGGTGGAGGCGTTTCGTCCGATGTAAGGGGCATCTGGAATCGCCAGATATCCTGGTTGGTTCTCACGCCCAGCCGGTCGAGAAACGAGCGGAACATAAAGACCCAGTCGCGGTTCGCCGTAATCTCCGGAGAACAGGGGTTGAATGCAAAGTAAAAACATCTGCCGCGTCCTACCTCGTGAACCAGCATCGCAGGCGTCCCGTCGTGGAACGTTGCCAAAACCTCGGTGTTGGCCGTAGGCTCAATGGACCGAACGCGCAGAGTGTCGCCCTGCAACGGAATCGGGAAGCTTTGGCTGGGCTTGCGGGCGAGCCACTTCTGGCCAGCGGCGGTAATGACAAAGGAGGCATCCCCTTTGCGGTTCTCTGTTTTACCGCGCCGCACGCCCATGACGTTCTCCTCAAACCCGGGAAAAATTGCGCCATCGACCCGGAATGAAAAAGCGTCGGGATCGCACACAACAAGGTTTCCGCCCTTCTCGGCATACTCGCGCATGGCCTTAGCCACGGATTCCAGTTCAATGTTGGCATAGGGCACGAAAACGGCTTTATAATCTCCGAGCGCCACGCGGGCATCCTCAATCTGGTAATCGCTCACGTAGCGCGCCCATGCTCCGCTCTTCGGGCCGGTCAGTTCGTACAACGATTTGTCGACACGGGAAAAGCTGCGGTGGGGGTCATCACACACGTTGGAGAACAGAACAGCGAGATCCGGTTCAGGACGTTTGAGTTGGGGTTGATCCTTTAGAAGCCGGCAGACGTAAAGGTGGGCATCCCACCGGGGCCGATGGCTCCAATACATGGATTGGGTGGAAACGCGCGTCTCGCCCAGATAGATCGCCCCGCCATGGGGCCAGATGTCAAACCCATCGGCGCCGTTCAAGATGTTCGCGCTGAAATGCCCGACCACCTCATTAGCCATTCCTCTGCCTTCCCAGTGGTTGCAGGGCCAGAGGCGTGTCTTCCCCAACAGGTCACCGACAATCTTGATTTGGTTATTCACGACGAGCTGCCCGGAAAATGCGTCCAGATAGGGCTCATAACGGCTATAGGCATAGTAGCGTGCGAATCGCAGGAAGGAGATGTCAGGGCCGAGCACCAGCAGGTCGGGGGCCAATCTCCGCGACGTGTCGTGGAACCTCTTAATGATGCCGACGGTCTGGTCTGCAAACCACCGTTGAAACGCAACGCGTCGGAACGGTTCATCAGTATCGTCCTTGTTGGGGCCATGCGGTGGGCCGAACTTACCGAAGCCGTATTGATCCTTCAGATCTGCCATGGCCTGGTCAAGCCAGGGATAGTCAAGATCGCCCTTGTGCCAGGCTTTCAAGTACTCGGGCCAGACCTCAAGCTGCATGACAAAAACTTCATCGCCGAGCATGACAGAGGAGAGTCGGTTCTTGTTCGTGCGAATAGTCGTCTCAAGATCGGCAAGGGACCAGGCCTCGACAGCTGGATCAAAGATGAGCTGTCGCCCATATTTTTGATCAAATGGAAAGCCTGGAGAGTGCGGAAGTTTTGTTCGGTTTGCGGTTGGGTGGTACGCAGCGCAATAGGTCACGCGGGCATCAGCGCGTTCGCGGGCTTGCTGAGCCTTTTCTTCGCGGCGATACATGCTGTTATCCAGTAGACCTGTATAGTACTCGTAGAGGGCGAGACCGGATTCAGTGCTGTCGCGCATGATCTGCTCACGATCATGCGTCATACCGAAGCGGACGGCCTCGCTCTCCGCGCGGTCGGAGTATGGGAAACGCCAGACGAAGCCGGAGTATCCTTGCAGCCGACGCGGGGCATCGGAGAGCAGCTCACGATAAAGCGGTTCGGTTGCAAAATATTGGTCGTTCACTATTCCCCAGAAGTCGGGGTCCTCCCGGCTCCAACCATCGAACCGCACGGCAAATCCTGTTGCGCCCGCTATTGGCTCAACGTGTGTCCATACCCAGGGAAGCCGGGTGTCAAGGAACTCCCGGCTCCAGACGGAGCGCTCTTCCCGATCATTGAAACGCCGCCAACGCTGTAGTGCCAGCTTCCGCACTGTTTGGTTTCCAAGCGTGGCACTTGCCCCGACAGCCAGCGATTGCAGCGCGATGCTCGCCTCCACGGTCACGCCAGACGCATTGCGGGCGAAGACCACATGGAGACCGTTTGTTGTTTGCGGTTGCCCCGCAGGCCAATCAACCAACGTCACTTTGCCAGAAAGGTCGAGCGCCATCCGCCATGCTGGCGCGGCGGGGCCGTCGCCTGTGGCAAAGAAACATTCGACGAGTTCTTCTCCAGAAGCAACTGGAGCGGACGCGTTGCGATCCTGCAGGGAACACTCCACCGCGAAGTAGATGTGACCGTTGTCCAGCGTGACACGAACACACGTATTCTCATATTCAGTCAGATCGGGTACGTAGTCGGTCGGTATGAATCCGCGGCACAGCATGGCCTGATCCCACTCCCCTGCCGCAATCATGCCGTCAATAAGGGGTGGCTGCGTCTGCAGGGGAATCGGAACAGCCGCCTCTTTGGTCAGTTGTACATTGCTGAACCAGGCCTTTCCGTTGAGACCGCCCGCCGCGCATTCGACCACAGTATAGTGAGTAAAGCGCGGAGCGCGAAATGTGTGGGCGGCGAATTGCCAGTCCGGGGACATCTTGATGGTGCCGGAGGTCGTGGAGTGCGGTGTGTAGGCAGCTTTCATGGCACCCTCTTTCGTACCGTAGAAGCGTACATTCAGGGACAGGTTGCCGGAGCTGCTCTCAGCGCGAGCCTGCGCAAAGACACTATACACGCTATTGGGCAGGACCTCATAGGTTCGCATCCAGCGCCGCTCTCCGCCGTCTTGGCTTTCCATCTGCAGGCTCGACAGGCCCTGCCAGCCGCTCTGTTCCTCAACCTGATGCCCATCCAGGGTTGCCGGGCGCCACAGGGGCAGCTGATTGGCCCGCACAGGGCTGGCTAGCGTTGCCGCCAAGATGAGGGCGGTCCAAAACATCCATTTGCTTTGGGGTGAGGCTCTGTACTCGTTCCACGGTTTTTCATGCATGATTGATAACTCCTGTATTTTATAGGTAAACACTGTTTCATCTCAGGAAGCAGCTCCGATTTTAAATCCGGACAGTCCCGATGCAATCAGGACTTTGCAAACCTGCAATCAAAATTGTTATTCCGCAGGGCGAAATTGTATAATTCGGTGTGCCGAATTAGGCTTTAACAAATGTTCCGTTGCGATGCATATACCATAGCACCAAATAGAGAATTCCAAACCCTCCGATGGAGGTGATCATGGCATAATATGCGCCTGTATATTGTGCTAACCCGAACAATAAAAACTCAGCGATTTTTGGAAATCGAAGCACATGCGCAAGCACATAGGCTGTGATGGCATTCATGCCGATCACCTTCAACGGGAAGGCCCACTTCACCATTCCTTTGATATCGATAATCCAATAGAATAAGGCCAACAGCAGATAGCAGATGCCAGATGATGCCAGCACAAACGAGCTGGTCCATAGTTTTTTTACGATCGGATGCCACATCCCCCAGACCACTCCTAGCGTTAATCCACAAGCCCCCAAAACAACCAAATACAAGGCCACTTTTTTGCGGGGCAGCGTTGATTTAATCAGCTCGCCCGCAAAAACACCCGACAGGGTTGTGGCTGTAAAGCCCAGTCCGCTCAGCAGCCATGTGTATTGGTTGCCATCGTCAAATCGTCCAAAAATTAAGCGGTCGAAGTATAGGGCGAAATTACGATCTGGCAGCACAACACTTCGGCCCACACCAGGGACCATGGGTACTGTTAAAATCAAAGCGTACAACACAAGGCAGGCTGCGAACAATAAATAGATCCACTTTTTTCTCAGGTGGATATAGGCCAGACTGGAAAAAACATACCCAACCGCTATGGCCTGCAATGTATTGCTGAAAATACGGAATTTAGCGGCATCAAGCGCCAATAAATTGCCTTGGACAATCCAGCCCAAGATAAATAACACTACAAAGCGCTGCATCAGTTTTAGGTAAATGGCTGATTTACTGCTGTTTTGCTGGATTCTTTTTGATAATGAAAAAGGAATCACAGCACCTGCCAGAAATAAAAACAATGGCATTACAATATCAATAAAAGAGCAGCCAAACCAATCAGGGTGTGAAAACTGTTTTGCCATCGATGCGGTTAATGGAGAGTTTATTCCTTGATGAAGCGCTCTGAAAAATTGACTGGCAAAAATAATCAAAAGCATGTCGAATCCTCTCAGTGCGTCGATTGAAAGAATTCGCTCTGTTTTTTTAAGGTCACCGTTCATGTGATTGCTCTCCCTCTATTTTGTTCTCACCCTAATCCTAATCACAATCTTAATCTCAATCCTTGTCTTTTTCGGCACTTGATAAAGTTACCTCATAGTTTTTCCGCGGCGCAGTCGCGCGGCTAGCTGAATTCTGAATTCTGCTGCTCCGCAACACGGAACCACTTGATCTGAGTGAAGTCTCAGATCAAGCCTAGTCGCTTCGGCGACTAGAAAAAACAATTAATTGTTCTTTGCAAAAAGTTGTCTATCGAACGTTTAGCGGGGTTTAGTGTAGTAGTCGCTCTATGAGCGACACAGAGGTTGGTGTAGTAGTCGCTCTATGAGCGACACAGAGGTTGGTGTAGTAGTCGCTCTATGAGCGACACATGCCGCTCGTAGAGCGGCTACTACACCCGATGCTGGCCGACGATGCTGGCCGACCCGCCTTCCAGTCGTTCGGCGTGGCAAGCGATGTTGGTGGACGATTGGGATCATGCGGGAGCTCGTCAACCCTCTTCTGAATCACGATGCTTGTTACGGCACTCGGCGCAGTAGAAATAGGGTTTGTCCCAGGTGGTTTCCTCCTCCTTGCCGCAGGTGTCGCAGGTGCGGAGCTGCTTACGGTGTTCGCTGCGGCAATTTGAACAGAAAAAGTCTGGACCCGCCCAGGTGGTCTCCTCTTCAGCGGAGCAATTTTTGCAGATACGTTTTTTCTCGGTGCGCGTCAGCTTGATGTCGTCGGCGTGCTCATCCAGAAAAAGAGGGGGCAGATCCTGGATGCCCGGGGTGGTCAACAGCATGGTGCTCGTGAGATATTTGTCTGTGATGTTATTCATGCAGACCAACTGCACCCGCTTGCCCAAAGAGCGCACCCGCTTCAGCAGCGGAATATAATCCGCATCACCGCCCACTACCACCGCCACATCAAAAGCACCGGGGATCGTGGCATAGTAGAGCATGGCGGATGCCAAGGCCACATTAACCCATTTGTCCTCTGGGCGGGCATTCGGCTCACGGCGGAAATCAATCTCCATAATATCGATGTCATACGCGCACTGCATGGTCAGAAATTCATAGAACGCTTTTTGTTTAGCTGGGTTGTACCCCTGTTTGTTAACCGGTATGGTTCCAAAATAATTGGTTCGCACGATATCAACTTCAGTGTCCATCATTTCCGCCATATGATGGGCGATAATATCTGGAATGCGTTTATAATCAACTTCAAAACCACTCTCTTCACCTAATGACTCAAATAAAGCCTGCCGACTGTGATACAACCAACTGCCATCAACAAATATCATTGCTTTTACAGACATGATAGATCCTTTCCTCTCGTTTATCTTATTTTATTTTATTTATAATGTAATAATGCCACCCTGAAATAATAATTAAAAAGAGCGATAATTCATAAGTTCAGGGTTTTTAATCACTCTAGTACAAAAATCCGCCACGGCACAACACCGCCAGTTTTAGTTTTTAAAGGCATTGAAACAGCCATCATATCTTTGGGCGGCAGGGGAATAGCCACCCCCTGCGGTGTTACTGGCGGGAGTTTATCCGCCACAGGATACTCAACATCCGGCAGTTTCTCAACGCTGGCCGCAGCCTTTTGAAGTGCTGCAATCTGCTCTGCTTCATCGCGTTTGGCCAGAGCATCCTGTTGTGCTTTAGCATCTGCGGCAGTGCGCTCTAAGGCCACTTTTTGATCAGCCTCGATTTGAGCCAAGCGTGTTTTCTCCACCTCAGCAGCTACCTGCGCAAGCTTGTCGGCAGACGCTTTATCCGCCGCCGTTTTCGCCGCGCCAGTCTTGCGGGCAATCTCCAAAGCGTCCTCAACCGAGTAACGCGGCATCGGTGCCTCGACTGGCTTGGCCTGCTCCGGAACACTCTTCTTATCACGCAGGGTGACAAATGCGCCCTCCAGCTCACGACTCCGCTCTTTCATTGCCATCAATTCGGCTTTCAATGCGTCCAGCTCGGGATCACGCGGGGCGGCCGCACTCTGCATGGGCCTCTCTGGTACGGCCACCGCCGGTGGCCGTACGCTTTCAGATTGCATCTTGGCCAGAACCAAAGACATCTGCCTGATGGACTCCTCAAGCGCGGGCGAACTAACTGCAGTGACCGGTGTCGCCGCCATAGGTGCCAGTGCGGGAGCCGCTACAGGCGCCGCGTTTTTTTCGGCCATTTGGAACAGCCTCTTGGTCGTGTCTTGCATTATGTAAACGCCAGCCGCCAGAAACCCGATTACAACCACCCCGATAATCACCGCAAAGCTGATTGAAAGTTGCACCACTCTTTTGCGAGCCTGTTTACGCTCAGCCTCAATATACTCCTGAAAAGCCTGCAAAACCGGGAACGATTCCGCATTGGTGCCCTGCTGCGCCTGATACATGGTGACAAGGTTGCCGCCACCAGCGAATTTTTCTCTAGCTGCGGCCTCCGGCCCCTGCTTAGGAGGCATCTCCGAGTCATATCCAACTGTGTTTTCACTCATAGCCGATAATGATAGATTATTTGACCCCGCATTAAAAGCACAATCGAAAATTTTATACATTGGGTTTATGCAGTGTGCACAAGGTCATCGTTCAACAGCAAGTTTTTAACTACGAATAACACGAATCTCCGCGAATAGATAAGATCGCTTTTAAGGTAACTTCGCAATAACCCGCGTTGAAGCAGGCTAAAGCCTGTACTACAAACTCCATTTCCTCCAAACGCGCAGCGTTTGTTACTAAAGCAGCGGGCTCTTAACCATACAACCTTCAATGAAAACGAAAAGCTTCCGCATATGACATAAACTCAGCCGGTTGCGGCGGAAAGCTGCTTTAGTTAAAGATTAAATCCTCTGTCGCAAACCCAAGCTCTTTGCTTCTAGCCACAAACTTATCTATAACCGCCTGCTCCACACTTGGAGTGCGCGCCAGCAACCAGAGATAATCCTTTGTAGCACTGGTGACAAACGCATATTGATACATCGGCTCCAGCTCAAAGATTACATAGGAACTATAAAACGGCCCGAAAAAGGAGACCTTTAAGTAGCCTGTATCGCGGCTGGAAACAAAACGCCCCCGCCCTTCAATACTTTTCCAGATCCCTTTTTCACCCAGATAACCGCGGTTTACAACCCTGAGCGTGCCATCCTCACGCAACGAGTACTGGGCACTGACCCGGCTGAGTCCGCGTTCGAAGCGATGATCCAAACGCACGATCTCATACCAAGTCCCCAGATAGCCCGCCACCGCAAAGTCTTGAACTGGCTGAACTCCCTTAGGAATCCCCAGACATCCGCTCAGCAACAAAAGCACCGATAGAACCAACATAGCGGTTATCCGCAGAGAGCACACCCGTTCCCACACCATATGTATTTGTTTCATTTCAACCTCCTATTAAATGGAGAGTCGAGGGAATCGAATTAATCGAAAGAATCGATTCTGTCGATGAATTAATAAAAAACCCGTCCGGCAAAACCGAGCGGGCTTTTTCATGCGTAAGCCGCTATCACGGGACTAACAGCCGTAAACAGCCTCTTCGCCCAGCATCTCTTCAATGCGCAGCAACTGGTTGTACTTGCAGATGCGATCAGTGCGACTGAGGGAGCCGGTCTTGATCTGGCCGGCATTGACCGCCACAGCGATATCTGCAATAGCTGTGTCTTCGGTCTCGCCGGAACGGTGGCTCACCACAGCGGTGAAGCCCGCTTTGTGGGCCATCTCGATGGCATCCAGTGTCTCAGTCAGGGTGCCGATCTGATTGACCTTGATCAGGATCGAGTTAGCGCAACGCTCGTCAATACCGCGCTTCAGGAACTTGACATTCGTCACAAAAAGATCATCACCGACGAGCTGACATTTATCGCCAATCTTCTCGGTCAGCATCTTCCAGCCATCCCAGTCCTGCTCATCGTAGCCATCCTCAATCGAATCGATCGGGTATTTAGCGATCAGCTCAGCCAGATACTCAGCCTGCTCAGCACTGTTGCGCTTAGCGCCGTTCTCACCCTCAAACTTCGCATAGTTATAGATGCCGCCCTCAAAGAACTCAGAGGCGGCGCAGTCCAGCGCAATGGAAACCTGGCCACCCTCGCACTTACGTCCAGGCTTGTAACCAGCCAGTTTGATCGCCTGAATAATTGAATCAAGTGCATCCTCGGTGCCCTCCAGGGTCGGGGCGAAACCACCCTCATCGCCCACTGAAGTACTCAGCCCGCGATCATGCAGCACCTTCTTGAGACTGTGAAAGATCTCAGCGCCCATGCGCAGACCTTCGCGGAAGGTAGGAGCGCCCACCGGACGAATCATAAACTCCTGAAACGCTATCGGGGCATCTGAGTGTGAGCCACCGTTGATAATGTTCATCATCGGAATCGGCAGAACCTTGGCATTGGTGCCGCCAATATAACGATAGAGCGGCAGGCCCTGCTCTTTCGCGGCAGCGTCGGCCACTGCCATGGAGACCGACAGAATCGCATTGGCTCCAAGTTTACTCTTATTCTCGGTGCCATCCAGATCAATCATCATGCGGTCAATCTGAACCTGATCTGTCACCTCATAACCGATCAACTCAATGGCAATGATTTCATTGACGTTCTCCACTGCTTTGAGCGTGCCCTTGCCAAGATAGCGGGCTTTATCGCCGTCGCGCAACTCAACAGCCTCGTTGGCACCTGTTGACGCGCCAGATGGAACCGCAGCGCGCCCAACGACACCGGTCTCAAGATAAACCTCCGTCTCAACTGTGGGGTTGCCGCGTGAATCCAGAATTTCTCTGGCTGTGACTTCGATAATTTGTGACATAATCTTTCCTCATCTACCTGATTGTTGCATATTTAACCCCTAACCGGTTTAATTTAGGGTAGGGAGCGGGTTCCAAAAAACAACTATACATAATAGGCTTGAACGTTGAAATTTACAAGGTCAAAATTTAGAGATGAGCATGAGTACGCGTGGGGCTTTGCCACAGGCGGAAATCTTGACCTCAGCCACCCCGGCGGCGGTATCCCATGTGCTGTCAGTCACAACCGCACCATCGAGTGTAATACTCTTTGGACGGGCTGGCAGATGAATCGATGCGGTAAAGTCGCGCGTTGTCGGCATCCCGCTGTAACTACCTGTCCGGCCTCCGATGGTCAGCTTGACACCTTGTTCAACGGTTTCGCAGGTAAGGAGTGTTTGAGCAAATTTGCCTTTGCGGCAGTCGAGGCTTTTTCCGTCATCCTCATAGAGCGAGAAGCTGCTGCTTTCGGTAGTTGGATAAACCAACAGACCGACCTCCGGTGACCAGCCCTTTTCAATATGACTGAGCAGTGGCCAGGTGGGTATGATGGCACCGGCTTTGACCAGCAGGGCGCCACCTCGGGTAGGAGTGCGATTCACCGGCAGGATTACCGGACCATTGGTTTGAAGACCACTCCAAAAATCGATCCATTTTCCAGCTGGCAGGCTGACTGTTGCTGTGAATGCCGAAACGAGCAGAGAATCGCCCAGCATGTATTGGGTCTTGCAGTCATCCCAGCCAGGATCATCGGCATAGACCAGCGGCATGGGCCGCATGACCGGGTAGCCGGTCCGGGCTGCTTCGGCGGCAGCTGAATAGAGGTACGGCAACAGCTTGTAGCGCAGCTGCCCATACTCACGGAATGCGGTAATATTATTGTCGGTTTCCAGCCAAGGCTGCCGCCAATAGGCCCAGTTGTTCTGCTGCGCCCATGTCTGCAGGAAGCCGAAATGGATACTTTGAATGTCGTGGGCGCTCATATCGCAAGAGTGGTTCGCGTGGCCGGAGAAACCAAGATTCAGCATGGAGGCCAGCGGCTTCACCCCGCCACCGGTGTCGCCAGCCCAGGTGGCGACAAACTGCTGAAGGCCCGCATATCCGCCTGCGGAATAAATCATAGAGCGGCATCCAGCGTGATCTTCAAATCCTTTTGACATCTGCTTGGCGTAGATAACTGGATAGAGATTGTGCATTTCCTCGTCGGTCATGCCATTGCCCCATTTGCGTTTCGGGTGCTCGGTGACCTGGGCAGATCCATCAAGTTTGAAGCAGGCCGCCCCCTGATCGACAAACTTTTTGAGGTGTTCAAACCATGGTTCCGTGCCCTCTGGCGCGGACTCTTTGTCGGACACGACCTTGGCCTTGGCTGCGCCTTTTTCAATTCGGTCATCGTGCCAGACCTCTGGCGCACCCGCCTCTGTTTTGCCTTTGGCTGTTTTTATCTCTGGCCTTTGTTCTGCAACGCACTGCTCTTCATACACGCCTAGATCGTAGTTGCAGCAGAGCCACAGGCTAAGCTTGAAGCCTCTGCGTTTTAGTGCGAAAGGAAAGGTGTGCGCCCCTACGGGAGCCCAGGAGGGAAAAGGGAAGCGTTGTGGATGCCACTTTTTTTTGATAGTGAAATCGTAGTTTTTCTCCATCCAGCCTGGTTCCAGGCCGATCACATCACAGGGCATCTCCTGCCTGCGGAATTCGAGGGCTTCGTTGACCAGATTGAAGGCATCAATGTTCTCATTGCAAACATAGGTGAAGCCGTAACCCCAAACCGGCAACAGGGCTGGTCGTCCTGTGAAAGAGGTATAGGTGTTTAGCAGGCTCCGGTAGTCGGGGCCACAGAAAATGTAGTAATCAAGGTCGCTGCGGGGCGCTGTGCAGATCAAGGCATCAGGATCGGTTTTACCGACATCGAATTTATTACGCCAGGTGGTATTCATCAGCATGCCCCAGCCCTTGTTGCTCAATATCATTGGGACCGGAATGTAAGATGTGACATTCCGCACCCAGATATCGTAGCTGCTGCCACGGCGCATAATGTTTTCACGGCTGACATCTCCCAAACCATAGAGCCTTTCGTCTTTTGCCAGAGAAAAACGCAGGTCATAGCCGCCATTGGCTTCATATGCGGGGCTAGCCTGCCGAGTCAGCGCCTTACCGTCGGCTGCTGTCAGAGTGATGCTTCCATCCTTGCTGTTGAGTGTGACTGCCGCCTGGTCAGTGGTCAGTGTGTGCAGCTCCTTGGTTTGACTCTTTTTAAAAGCGGTTTTGGGAAAGGCGGATTTAAATATCCCATAACGATTAAGGGCGGATTCCGTCCATTTACCGTTTTTACTATGACGGATGCGGAATAAGCAAGGGGAGAGCAGATCGATGCGGACAAAGTCTCCGTTATCACAGTTTAAAACAACGTTCTGCTCTGTTAGAGCTGTTGTGTCAGCCCAGACCGGAACTGTATTTGATTCTGCCGAGCAGATGGTAGCCAGAAAGGCCGCAATCGTTGCGGACTGAATCAATTTTGTTATTTTCATTTTCTCCCTTTTCTGTTTCTATAAGACAGAAACAAGACTATGATGTTACCGTTGTTTTATCCAGCGGTGTTCGGCTTACCGCAAAAGAACGAGCGTGCTCTCCAGCCCCAATGCCAGACAGCCATCACTTAAGGAGCCACAAGCGTGTCTGGGAGCACCTGCAGCACTAAGATCTGTTCGGCCACCAGCCAACGCCATGCGTCAAAGGCCTCGGAAGCCCACAACCAATCGTTTTTGTACTTGGTTTGAACCTTGATCGACGCGAGGATCTGATCCAGCACAGCTTGGGCACTCGCAGCCTGCTCCAGGTGGCCTGCTGCCCTTACCCGCGCGATCTGGCTCTGCAAGGTGTAAACATATCTGTGATCATCGATCCCCTCACGGTAGGCCTCCCATAAGGCAACAGGTATCGGCGTAGCGTCATCCGCTGTGCGGTTGAAAAAATCCTGATAACTGCCATCTAAATAGTTCCATTGGTCACCAATAAACGACTGATAAATCCAGGGAATCAAAGCACGGTATCCAGATTCCCAGAATCCGAAGCCGTATGTCATCCGCGCACCCGCGGTCGGAGTGTGGTCATTCTCGCCAGAAATATGGTTGGGATAGCACCAGTACTCGACTCCGCGCTCGCGCATGTCCTCCACGATAGCGGTGCGTCCGAGCGAGAAGGGCTGACAACACCAGAGATCCAAATGCGGGCGCATTGGCGCAAACTGTTCATGTGCAGGATCAGCGGTGACATAGGTGCGCACACCGGGCACGCGTTTGATCGCCGCCAGCACACGGGTCATGAAAGCCACGGAGAGTGAGGTGACCGAAGGCTCATCGACTGGGTAGTAGAGCAGCTCAGGCCACTGACGGCGGCGGGCTTCAGCCTCAATGGTGCGGACCATGGCTGTCAGTTCGTCAAAAAACGCATCGGGCGGCATCTGCACCTCACCCAGATGGGATCCCATGCCGGCCTTCATGTATTTGTAGTACAAGGCACCGAACGGGAACGAACAGACGATTGGTTTATCAAAGCCCACGCTACGCGCAAGGTCGATATCGCGCTGCAGCCAATCAAAGTAAAACTTCCAATGCCCCTTGTCCAACCAGCCGCTTAAACCCAAGACCAACGTGTTCATACCGTGCTCACGCATGTCGCGGTGTTCGGCTTCGGCTTTGGCCCACCACCACGCCCGTGAAAAATCATCCGGCGCATTGTTGATATTTTTCAAAGGATGGCGGTAATATTGGCCGTAAACTAGGGATTGGTCTCTCTGGAGGGTGATCGGCAGAACTCGCAGTATAATTGGCACCTCAAGATCAAGGGAATCCGCCCGAACACGGGCAGTGCCGTGATAGAGTCCCTCTGGCTGGCCATATGGAACTTTGACTATAAGCCAGAGACGCAGGTTATCTCCCTGGTTCAGCGACTGTTGCTGCCAGGGCATCAGCACATCCGGTGCCTGATAGTATTGGTTGGGAGTGGTGTAGTTTGGTCGCACATTCATATAGCGCACAAAACGCATGTCAATTTGTTCCGCGGGAATTGCGGTTCGGCTGACCCTGGAGGTATTGATCAGATCGCTGATACGCACATCAATCGCAGAGAACGCCTTGAGCCCGTGTAGCGTGAAAGTAATTGGCTCGTATTCATTCCATGAGGCAAAGGCTCGCGCTGGTTTATTGATTTCGTGTTGGCGCGGAACGTGGTTTGGCCAGACTGGTTCACACCAGGGGCGGGTGAAGAACGCCAACCCCTCCTGCTCTTGGCGGGGTGTCCACACCGGCTTCGGCGTTGTATCCAAACGCGGTGTTTCCCTCCATTTTGCAAGCACTTCCGGCGGGAGTACGCAACAAGCAGTCAGGATTGGTTGAATGACGGTTGCATTAACTTGCTCCCACTCGGCGGAAGGAACCACGATCAGCGCGTTGATCAGCCATTGGCTGCGGGTGGTGAAGGTCAATTCAATCCCATCAGCTCCGGCGACTGTATCAAGATACAGCGCGCGTAGCTCATGCGGGCCAGCAAAGGTAGCGGCAACGCTGTTACCATCGCCTGAGGTCACCCGAAGATCCCACACTGCTTCCGCCCGCCCGCCAGCCCGACCACTTAAGAGCAGCAGTTTATATGCTCCAGACGGGACTAGGATTTTCAGGGTTTGCTCATGGCTGGCGTATATATGATCGCAGGTCAGCTCGGTCTGATACGACTGTGGCATAAATTTCTTGCCGTCACTCGCAGCCTTCGTGTTTTCGCGCTCAATGGGATTGACGCGGCTCTTGCGCTGGCCCTCTCGCCATGCGACGTGCTCGCCACCAACTGTTGTAACCAGCACGGCACCCTCCTGCAGCGGCGAGTTTGTTGTGCCGAAATCAAAGATGTACGGATCAGCAACCACCAAGCATGTTGGGAAGAGGATCGCTAAGAATAATGTTTTAATTTGCATAATATCTCCTTCAGCCCATGGGGCGCAAAAAACAATTAGTTGTTCTTTTCAAAAAGTTGTCTATCGAACGTTTATCGGGGTTTAGTGTAGTAGTCGCTCTATGAGCGACACATGCCGCTCATAGAGCGGCTTCGGCCGACGATGCTGTGCGACGATGTTGGTGGACGATTAGGATCATGCGGGAAATCGTCCACCAGCATCGTCGCCGTTATCGTAAACCGACCTCTGAACTCTGAACTCCGCGCCCAGTGCGCGGATCTAGTCTCTTCCGCTATCCAATAGTTATTTCCACGGCGAGGAGGCTACAACCACTTCAATCGTTTTTTTGAGCGCAGGGTCATCGGGGAAAACGGTCACAATGCATGGTCCTGGCATCAAAGACACCTCGCCCAACGGTATGTTCACGATCTGGCGGCCGCGGATAAGAACAACATTGTGTTGCAACACCTTGTTGTCTTTGCCAGTCAAGCGCAAGGGAACTCCCCCCGCGAGTTTTACCAGCGGGCCTTCCAGCACCATCTCCATCGGCAACACGCTGCTGTCGCAGAAAATCACCGGCGCAACCGCACTCAGTTCTGTCACGCAGGCAGTGGTAGCGCGAGCCAGCCTAAAACCACCCAGATGAAAAACAACCAGGTCCTGATCCTGATAATCCGCCTCGTTGATATTAAAGCCCAAGCGCGTGATCGGGCCGGAAAGCCCCAGATCGTAGAGATTGAGAGTGACGGTTCGCCATTCGTTGATCGCAGCCATATCCAGAGTGGCGAGATGGGACTTGCCCTGTTGGTCATAGAGGTGGAAGATCAATGGCCGCTGAGGCAACCGCGGCCGACTAAACTCCGCGCGAATCTGAAACTCTATGCGGTCATACTCTGACCAGCCCTGCTCCTGAGATTTCAAACTCAAGTACATCCGCGGCCATCCAATCAGGTGCTGTTTTTCCCCTGCGTTAAAATCAACTGGAATACGCATCATCACCGCTGGATGTTCCCAGACACGATGCGGCGAAGCGCTCACCGCGCATTCAGCCGCCCCCCAACGCTGCGACTCAGCCGTGTGATCCAGATAAAGATATTCGACTGGCGGCTCCCCAGACGCACAGGCAATTAACCCAATGCAGATGCAGGCCATGATCCAGTGCTTGATAACAGCAAAGCTTGGTGGCTTGCCGGGCAGCATCGTCCAACCTGTCAGATCCCGTCCATTAAAGAGCGATATTACTTTCATGATTTCCTTTTTATTGCTTTTAACCCTGCAACTTTTACTGGCAACCCCACCAGCTCACGACTTTCCGCACGGTGGAACCCATTGACAACCATCCAGCCATCCGCGTACGCACTGACCAAGGCATAGGCGTTATTTTCAGCGCCTGAACCTTCAATCACTGCCTTCAGTGTATAATAATGTATCCCAGCGAGGTTCCGATAACCTCCTGCGTCATTGATTCATTTATTGCAAAGTGTTTATGTATTTTAGAAACTAAAAAAACAAAGTCAATCCAAAACAGCAGTTTTCTTTCAGATTAAAATTATGTCTAAGTTTCTTGTTTTTTTCGACAGGAGTTGCGATAATAATAACAAAAACGAGGTGGATCATGTTCAAGTGCATCAATTACTTTGCGGATGCGGCTCCTTATAACAGTGTTAAACTGCATGAGCTGCTCCACGTCAGAGAAAACTCCCCGCAATACCAGAAGCGGTTCCGTTGGTCTGAACGACATCTGCAGTGCGTCTGGTACGACGAACATTACCGGCCGCCAGAACTGAAGCTCAGCTCAGGTGAAACTGTGACTGTGATGACACCGGGCACCTGGAACCTTGAGGCAGGGCCGGACTTCCTCGACGCACAGATACTGATCAACCCCGGCGCGCGCATCGTGAAAGGTGATATAGAAATCCATGTCTACCCCTCCGACTGGGACAGCCACCAGCACAACACCAACCCCCACTACGACAATGTCATCCTGCATGTCGCCTGGTTCAAATCACCTGCCGCAAAATCACTGCCTCCCAACACGCTCTCACTTTCACTTTCCGAGGCAATGCTGGCCAGACCTTGGATTACGCTGGATGATATTGACATCAAGGCCTATCCCCACAACACCTTGCCCGCGACCCCGCGACCCTGTCAGAGTTATCTGCAAAACAACCCTGACTACACGCATGATCTGCTGCTGGCCGCTGGCTACCATCGCCTGCAGAACAAAGCCATGACCATCACGCGGGCGCTTGAAGACCGGGCAGAGCGGGAGCAGATATTTTACGAAGAGTTTATGGCAGCTCTTGGGTACAAGCAAAATAAAATACCCTTCAGGGTCCTTGCCCGATACCTGCCGCTCTCCGCTTTAAATTCATCGCGTGACCACACCTTGGCGCTTTTCCTCGGTGCCGCCGGTCTCCTGCCGCAGCCCGATTCCCGCATGGATGCGGAGGCTTCCGGCTATCTCCGCATGTTATGGGATATCTGGTGGAAGTCGGGTCTGGAACCACCCAATGAAAACATCGGTTGGGTTCTGCACAACCTGCGTCCCAACAACCACCCCACCCGGCGACTGGCTGGGGCTGCAACTCTGTTTTCAGGGGAGAACTCCTTAATGCGCAGGCTGGATCAAATCAATACCGGCGACTCAGGCAAAGAGTGGATCAACCAAGTCTTTGCAATCATGGACCAAGGCTGCCAATGGGGGTTCTGGAACCAGCGGCTGCTTTTCAACTCAAAGCCATCCGAAACACACACTCACGCATTGCTCGGACGCAAAAGAGCCGCCGCCATATTAACCAATGTAATCATCCCCTTTTACGCAGCTGAAAACCGGCTGCCTCTCAACACATTCAGTCACCTGCCAGCCGAGGACATCTCCTCCCCAATGCGCACAGCGGCATACTACCTGCTGGGACGCGACCATAATCCCGCGCTCTACGCCAGCAACAATCTGCTGCAGCAGGGCATCCTACAGATCTATCTGGATTTCTGTCTGCCAGCCAAAGTATCATGCCTGGAGTGCAAACTCTGTGATAAAATCAAAAAAGATTTGAACCATTAAAACACGGAAGCACGGAATTGGACCTTTGTCCTTCCCTCTGCTCTATTTAGACTTTATACTCCCAAACCATGAAGACCTATTACGCTGACCTGCACATCCACTCCAAATACTCACGCGCCACCAGCCCTGAGTGCGATCTAATATCATTACATCACTGGGCCCAGCTCAAAGGCATCTCGGTTTGCGGGACTGGCGATTGCACCCACCCCGACTGGTCTAAAACCCTCAAAGAGTCGCTCACACTGGAAGAGAACAGCGGACTTTACACACTGAAACAAAATTGCCTAACCTCACTCCCGAATCATTTACCCGAGAGCTGCCATGCGCCGGTGAAGTTTTTAATCACCGGTGAGATCAGCAGCATCTATAAACGCGACAACCAAACCCGCAAGGTTCACTCGCTCATCCTGCTCCCATCACTGGAGGCCGCCGCCAAGCTTAATACCAGACTCGCGACAATAGGGAACATATTCTCTGACGGTCGCCCGATTCTAAGAGTTGACCCGCGCAACCTGCTGGAGATGTTATTGGAGATTGATCCGCGCTGCGCCCTGATCCCGGCGCATATCTGGACCCCTTGGTTCTCCATGCTGGGATCTAAATCCGGCTTTGATTCTATTGAGGAGTGCTTTGGCGATCTCACACCGCACATTTTCGCAGTTGAAACCGGGCTCTCCTCAGATGCCCCCATGAATCACCGTATCCGCTTTCTGCAGAAGATCACGCTGGTTTCTAACTCTGACATCCACTCCCCCGCCCGTCTCGGACGCAACGCTACCCGTTTTTTTGGCAACCCCTCTTACGACAACATTATGACAGCCTTCAAAGAGCGCGCACCGCATCTGTTTGGCGGTACCGTTGATCTCTTTCCTGAGGAGGGGAAATATTTTCATGACGGTCATCGCTCCTGCGGCATCTCGCTCGCACCAGAGGAGAGCATGGCCTGTGGTAGCCTCTGCCCCGCCTGTGGACAAAAGCTGACCATCGGAGTTCTGCACCGCGTAATTGAGCTTGAGAAAAAACACCCCCCCTTGGCCACAGCAAAGTGCCGCCCCATCCCGCCTTACCACCACATCATCCCTTTAGATGAACTGCTCTCACACCAGATCGGCAACGCGGCAACATCCAAGAAGGTCAAAACCGCTTACTTACAGACCCTTGAGGCCGCAGGCCCTGAACTGCCGCTGCTGATTGATGCCACTTCAAAACAACTCAACACGCTCAACGAAACCGGTGCCCTGATCCAGCAAGTTAGGCTGGGCAAAGTCCACAAAACCCCAGGGTTTGATGGAGTCTACGGCCGTATCCGACCACACGGCTGATGGTGAATGCCAGTTTGTACACATTTTATCTGCCAGAGAAGTGTTCGAAGGAGAGATGGGTAACTGCCAAGCCTAATGAAGTTTGTCGCATTTAACGTTGTACTCCAGCTATTCTTCGAGGCTGAGTTCTAACCCGAGAAAGGCCGGGGTCCAGATCCCAAGTGACAAGATCGTAATCGTGTGTTGTCCAGGCTTGAGTGTAATGCCGGAAACAGAGATTTTATGTTTGGTGTTATGCGCCCCTTTGGGAATTAGCGAGAAATTCGCGACTTGAAGTCCGTCGATCATTAACAGCATTTGCTGCGGGACTGGATCGTGTGCTTTCCCCAAAAGATATTCCATGGCAATGGTATAGGAACCCGGCTGCTTAACATTGACTGTGTAGTTGACCCACTCGCCGTTGCGAATATAAATAGAGTGCGCGTTGATGCGTTCGTTCGGGCGGAATGTCGGTGGCTGCGCACGCTTGGAGGGCGTAAAACGCCAGTAGGCCACATCCACGCCGCCGTCGTCGAAATGGCCCGGAAGGATTTTGCCAGGCACCTCCATGGCTTGGCCCTGATATGGCACACTCGCCTTTTCAGTCGCGATGATGGTGTTGACCGGCGCGTAACCGACCGCCCCTGTTTCGTCCTGCACCGCAATGGTAAAGGAGTGTGGATAACCGTCCAAAACGAATTTGTTCCCCTGCCTGCCACCGGACTCCCATGCTGTGTTCTCATAATGCTGCTTGTCGATTGCGAACTCAAAACGGAAAGGGGCATTGGTCTTATAATCGATGAGAAATCCGTTGTCGAAAAGATACGCTGCTTTGATCTTACGCTTGCTTTTGGCTCTCGCTTCCATGATGAGCGGTTCGCCTCTTCGGACAATATTTTTGGGCGGTTTCTCTGACCATACAGCCTCTGGTACAACGACATTCGGATCCTGATAGACGCGGACATAGTCGACATAATAGGTTTCCGGAAAGTTCTTACTTCGATCACCTTCACGCATAATCTGGCCGCTAGTGATGATCCGAACGGGTGCGACGCAGAACGCATGGTTGAACGCATCGAAGGTGACTGATGCGTATGGGCTGTGACGCGCTGAGCTTTTCATTAGTTTTCCGTTGAGATAATACGAGACCTCAAAGGGGCTCCATTTCGCGGCGATAACGTACCAATCGTCGATCGAGCCGGGCAGCTTGGTGCTATAGTTCCAGCTCTTGACCCCCTCTCCACCGCTTACGTGCAGGTTATGATCTAGAGTGCCGCCACCTTTGCGGGTATAGTAATCCTCGAAGATATCGATCTCGAAACCACCGGCGGTCATTGGGTTCCTGCCCTCCTCAATGGCCCAGAAGGCTGCCCACCATCCTGGTTCTTTTGTGAACTTGAGGCGCGACTCAAAATATCCGTACAAGAAGGTCTCGCGGCTCCAGAGTCCGATTGTGCGCAGCTGATCTTTATTCTCCTCATCCCAGTCGCACTTGATTTCGAGCAGGCCATTCTTGAGCGTGGCAAAGTCTTTCCTGCCATTTTTATCCCAGCTGGGTTGATACCACGTGTTTTCCCAATCAATCTCCTCGCCGTTGAACTCGTCGCTGAAAACTAGTTTCCAGCCCGCTTTTACTGGGTCAATGGTGTCATGCAGATCAACCTTGAACGGCACTTGGGTGCTGACAGTGTCTTGCTTGGCGACACCGGTGAAATAGTTGTCCACAACCACTTCGGCAGAGCCGCCTTCGGCGCATAAAACCAGCGCAGTCGCAAACGTCTTGGCCTCAAGCGTGGCAAGAGCTGGAGCAGCACCTTTTAAAACCCTGCAGTTGCTGTCAACCAAGCTCTCCATCAAGAAGATGAAGCTGTGATGATTCACCGCGAGTTTGAGGTCGGCTGGTAGAGCGGAGATCGCCAGCTCAGTGCGCTTGATCTCCTCTGTGCCGGAAAAGGCGGCGATTGTGATACTCGGAGAATCCTTACGCTGCGTGAGCCTGATGGAGCAGGCCCCGCCGATCTCAAATGTCAGCGTTGAATCAAGGCGGACTGCGCTACCGAACGACTGCAGGCGGATGCCAGTAACGAAAAAACTGCCGGTGTCTTGGGCGGGCAACCAGTATGTTTCACCCGGAAAGGTGACAGCGACCTCTGGAGCTGCGGTATATACACCTTGTCCAGTGAGCTTCAAAAGCCCAGGAACGGGATAACCTTGAATGATCTTGGGATTACCTGCGCGGGTACCGGAGGTGTTGTAGTTATCTGATTTAAAAGTCTTGATGACTTTTAACTGGGTTTTAAGCCTGCGCAGTTCATTGGCTCCTCCAAGCGCCAGAACGGATGAGTTGCTGCCACTCAAAAATTTGATAGCAATTACGTTTTTGCCTTTTTTGACTGTGACGGCTTTTGTGTGGTCGGAGATGCGCGGCGGAGTTTGGCTGTTTCCTGATTTCAGCGTGTCAATGATCACCTGACCGTTGAGATAGTAGCGCATCCCCCAGTCGGCTCCCGCACCTATGGTATATTCGCACTGGAGCGGCGATTCGAATTCAGCGAAGGCCCAGCCGTAGTTTCCCTTTTTTTGTTCAGAGAAGAACGGGCGAAAATTTAACTGGCTGTTGCTGAGGACTGCAGCTCTGCCTGTAACACCACTTAAAGCCGCAGGAATGGTCGTCAACTCGTTTTCCGAGGGTTCAAACCTGCTGTTCATTGGTGCGAAGCACGTCCACATGAGCGGAAACGCGAGGTGGCCGATATGCTCGCCTTCTTCATGAGATACCTTGACACCTTTGATATAAACCTCAGCGCCTGTGTGGCTGCTGAAGGTCAGAAAAGCCGCTTCCGTAACCCCTGCGTCAAGGTCGCGCACAACTATCTCAACGGTGCCTGCAGACCACTCGCTGGAAAGGGGCAGCATAGCTGTTGTGACATCACAGCCAGTCCATTTTTTATCTGCAGCGTAATACTGGAGTTGAAAAGATAGGGTTCCAGTGCCCTTAACAGTAGCGTTGATTAAGAGCGTGTCACCTGATTTGCACTTTATGTTCGTGCCGCTTGTCCATCCGAAGCCATGTTTGCTTGTGACATTGTAGATGTGTAACGCTTTTGAGCCGTTATCATCGATGACCTTGAAGGGAGCATACGGTTTATAGCCCTCCCATGTGTTCAGTCTCCATCCGTCTGGCTGCCCGTTTGATCCGATCTCTGCGAAATCACCTCTAATGTTTACTGCGTTCATTGCGCAGGGCATCAGTATCGCGAGTGCGCAACCTAGAATATATCTTTGTTTCATTTTTTAGTCATTTCTTGTTCACTCCTAATCACAATGCTCGCCAACTGGCTTTGATCGCGATGCCGATTCCGACCCCGACACCGAGTTGCAGAGCACTACCTATTTTCTTAGAAGCAACCCTACACCCTAAGGCGCACTTTTCACGATCTAGTCAAGCAACGGCCGACGATGTTGCGCGACGATGTTGGTGGACGATTGGGATCATGCGGAAAATCGTCCACCAGCATCGTCGCCGCTATCGTCAACCGAAGGCGCAGCCGAACTTCAGTTTTCTCCCTCTCCCGCTGGGAGAGGGTTGAGGTGAGGGTTACGGGCTCCGCCCGCATTAGAGAGGTATCGTGCCGGTGTTGGCATTCAGCATGGCAACAATCTTGTCTATGTCTGCGGCTGATAGGCTCTTCCTATTCGAGGGGGTTACAAAGTAATCGTGCATTATTTTGACTACCTCGGATAAATCGCTTGTAAACCCATCGTGCATATAGGGTGCTGTCAGGGCGATATTACGCAACAAGGGAACCTTCATCTTGAAGCGATCATGCTCTTGTTTGGTTACATTAAATCGACCGAAATCTTTTTCAACCGGTTTTTTGTTACGGGAGGCGTAGTAGGCAAGCGGGTCAATCGGCCGTTCAAAAGACTGTCCCCCCATAGCGGGGCCGATGTGACAGGTTGCGCAGCTATGTGATTTAAACAGGGCGTATCCCTGAGCGACGGCATCGGAGATTGCTGTGACATTACCTTTAAGATATTTATCCAGAGCACTGTCCGGGGTCAGCAGGGTCTTTTCGAACTCTGCGATGGCATCCCGGATATTGGGGTCTGTCCACTCGGTTGAACCGTAAATATCGGCATAGATTGCTGTCAATTCAACATCTTTTTTGAGTTTGCCGATAATTTGCTCCCAATTGGAAGCCATCTCAAGCGGATCCAGCGGTGGCCCGTTCGCTTGCTCCGCCAGATCTTTGGCACGGCCATCCCAGAACTGCAGTATATTGTAGGCGGAGTTAAATACGGTTGGGGAATTAATCGGGCCGAGTTGGTCTCTGACACCTGTTGAGACCTGCGCCTGATCAGTTCCGCCTTTGTCCATAGCATGGCAGCTGGCGCAGGAAATAGTATCATCATCTGAGAGACGCTTGTCGTTGAAAAGTTGTTTTCCAAATGCGATCTTTGCGGGGGAGAGCTTCTCATGCCAGATAGCGGGAAGGGGCTGCACTGCGTCATTCGTGAACTCAGTTGCCGCTAGATTGGTTGCATATTTTTCGGAACGCACCTTGGCTATTGAAAGCATAATTGCAGCTTTTTCGTTGCCGTTGAGCGCAGTGTCCCAGTGAATGGCAAGAAACTTTTTGGGAGGCATGTTGTTGACACGCACTGTATGTTCCAGCTTGGCCATCAGAGCTTGGTCGTCACCCCCGTTTTTGTAGAATGAGATAAAGTTTATTTTATCCACTCCGTCCGCAACATCCAAGTGAATTTGTTGACCAATCACAGGCAGCACGGCGTAAAAGGGAAGCACTGGATCTTGCATGTGACAGAGCATACACTTGTTGCCGATAATCTCTTTCGCAGCGGTCATCTCCGTTGAGCCGCACTTGATAACAACAAACTCCTCTGGAACCCTCTGCCCTTGAATCAGATTGATGATGGGTAAAGCCAAAACTGCGAAAACACCTGCTAGAGCAACTATGACAATATGTTTTTTCGTAATATTCATAATAAACCTCTTTCTAATTCTAAAAGCAAACTGTTTCGTATTGTCTGTAAGCTCCTGTTATTTGTCAAGCGCATAACCGCGATATCAAACATTAATAGTGAAATCCCCGATTTTGCCAAAACCAAAAATAAAAACCATTGATAATAATCGAGGATTTTTGTATAAGTATTGGTGGATGTCAGTGATTTACTGGCGGCCTCTTCGCAGGCCATTCTGAACTCTGCCTCCTGAATTTTGACTGCCTGATCAATTACAACAATGTCTATCTCCACCATACCGCTCACAGAGCCCTGTAAAAAAGAGTTGCTGCGAATTGTCAGGTTTGTCACTGACCAGGAACTCGACACCCTACTGAAAACTGAACCAATGTTCAGCGTAGGTGGATTTCGCTCTCAAAAACCAGCGCTGCTGCGCAAACGACTGGAACAACTCGTCACTGGCGGAACCTCAGTTTCCACTCAAATACGCTCCACCCTGGCAAGTCATGCACGTACCACCTCGCTGCTGAGTCATCTCTCCACCAGAACCCTGATTCACGACTCCGTTGCATGGGCTGCCCTGCTCGGTGAGCATGTTTTCTTAGTTGCAGCCCTGCTGGACTCTCGCAAAGCACTCCGTGAGCAGGCGGAACTCTGGCTGGATCGCTCACCCCACTTCCTGAAAATAGAATCTTCGCAAGCACTTGCGGAGATTGTGGAGACTTTTTCAGATCTGATCCCGCTGGTCGGAGCGCAGCCCGGCCAAAATATCCCTTTCACTAAAGAAAGCTGGCACGAGCAAAAAGAACGGCTGGAGCAACGTATCAAGGTGCTGCAATCCGAAAATCGACGACTGAGAGGTGTGGATGATAAAAATAACCGCACCAACGATTTGCTCAAAAAAGAGGTTGAAAAAACCGACGCTCTCACACAAAAACTGAAAAGCGTGGAAACTCAGCTACGTCAGGCCCGCAAGGAGCTGGAAATCACCACTGCGGAGCTACAGCGCGAAACTAGCCAGCGTGAGGAGCGTCTGCAGGCCGCATTGGAGATCTCGCTGGCTCAGGAATTTCATGGCTGGTTAGCAAAGGCCCGCGACCTTGAGGCCGCAGTGCTCCATCCGAATTCAATTCATGACGCAATTGAGTTTGCTCAGAACGCGCTCAAAAAGCAGGCTCAAATCGATCGCCATAGCCATAACCGGCTGGAACTGGCCACCCGTCTAAAACAGCTCCTGGAACTCATTGCCCAGGTTCACGCAACGCTCCAGAGTGCGATCCATCAAGCTCCGGAACTCAAACAGGCCGAAGAGCGGCTGACACACGAGATCAACACCATCGAGGGGTTGCTCGCACCTGAGCAGACGGACATCACACCCATGGAAGAGGTGCTGATCAACCGTATCCACGCCGCGCCCGATGAGGCCCTGCCGCGCTTGCGCACGCTCCCGAAATTGCTTAAAGAGCTTAAAATTCTCAACACCAACTCCTTTAAAAACGTGGAGTCAGAGTTCACCCGCCGCCTCTCCGCCATTGAAGCCATCGGCGTGCCCCCTGACCCTGAAATGCAAAAGCGCACGGATGCCGCCTCTCTGCTGGGACGCGCCCTGGCAGGCCAGGCACCCGCCATCCTGCTGCTGGACGGCCACAACATCATCTTCGGACTCCCGGCCCGCTATATGCCGCAGCGCGGCAAAGCGGTCACCGACGCACAGAAACGACAGAACCTGGTCGACGACCTGATCCGGATTACCAGCCCCAACCCTGCCCTGCGCGTCATCTTGCTCTTTGACGGCCCCACCCGTAGCGACTCCACCCCTGCCCCGAATGTCAGCGTGACCTACTCCGGCGGCGAAGGCGAGCACCGAGCCGACAGGGTGATCATAGACAAGATACGCTTCCTGAAGACCGCCTACCCAGATGCAAACCTCCTGCTGGTCAGCAATGACAATGATCTCTGCCGCGAAGCCCGCCGCTTGGGTGCCCAAAACCTTTCGGTGCTGGATTTTGGCAGCTATCTGTAGGGCGAAAAATCTTTCGCCCTACACCAACGGCCACCAATGAGCAAAAACCAATACAACCCAGAAATACATCACCGGCGTTCGATCCGGCTGAAAGGGCATGATTATGCTGGGGGCGGGACGTATTTTGTGACGATTTGCGCGCATCATCGGCAGCAGTTGTTTGGGCGCATGGCGGGAGGTAAAGTCGAATTGACCGAGGCGGGGCATGTGGTTCAAAAATGCTGGCAGGCCATTCCAGAGCATTTTCCCGGCGTTACAGCCAAAGAGTTGGCCGTGATGCCCGACCATGTACACGGGTTGGTGGTTGTAGGGGCGAAAAATCTTTCGCCCGTACATGGGGCGAAAAATCTTTCGCCCGTACATGGGGCGAAAGATCTTTCGCCCATACAGCCGCCCGTACAGGGGCGGACGAAAGGCACATCGCGAACGTTAGGTTCAGTGGTGCGCGGGTTTAAGGTGGGTGTCACCAAATGGGTTCGGGAAAACACCGAGGTGCAGGATGTCTGGCACCGCAATTATTACGAGATGATTGTTTGGGATGCCGGGGAGGAGCATCGGATCGCGAACTATATCCGCATGAACCCGTGGCGCTGCGTAATGGATTTCGGCAACGGATTGCGCGGCATGGGCAACCCGACACTGTGGAATGCTGAAAAACTGGGGGTGCTGTGCAGCCGCAATGCACCGCGCCCAAAGAGTATTCCAAAAGTAGCCGCATATCTCAGCGGCTTCCACTCCCCCATGGAGCAGGAGATTCTCCAGAAACTCCTGCAATACAAGCAGCCCCTCATCTGGTGCCCGGCCTGGGGGTTGAGCGGAACGTTAAGCCCCGAGACAACCACGGCACTGGAAGAGAACCGCATGCTGATTCTGGAGATGGCGGCGCACGATGGCAACCTCGCCTCAGCCGCAGCGCGCAACCGCTTTGTGCTGAAACACGCCGACAAGCTCTGGCTGCCGCACGTGACCCCCGGCGGTATGCTCGACCGACTGGTGCGGGAAGCACAGGTGCAGGGAAAGTTTTTAAACCGCGTAAAAATTTCTGAATTCTGAATCCTGTCTTCTGAATTCTGTGTATGCTTCACTTTTTGTGAAGCATACACAAATCACGCGGCTCCACACATTGTGATTGTCATCACCCGTGCGTTATGTTTCAATTATAAACAACAAGATCTCGTAATAATCCGCAACGGTTTTAACATGTTCAGCTATTATTGATTTATTTAAACCAACACTATGAAATTTAAAATTACCGACCTCACTGGAAGGCGGGTTTCAAACGAGACCTTCCTGAACAAGACAGTCACAGTTGAATCACGCTCAGGGCTGCACGCCGCTGAGAAAGCACTGATCAACCGTATCAACTCCATCCCGCTCAGCGGTAACCTGCTGATTGTTGGCAACCGCACCGGGGTGCTGGCCATGATTGCCGCCACCTTGCAGCCAGATAGTCACATCACTTGCCACACTGGGGATATCCACCACGCCAAAACACTCTGCCGCAACCTGCAAAGCAATCAGTTCTGCACCCAGCTGATCTTTGATGATTTTGTGACAGTGGAAGAGTCCGCCGAACTGACGGAAGATAGCTGCCCGCCTAGCTCCGCTGGCGCAGTGATCACTGTGGCCTGCACCACCCGGATCCCGAAGGGAGAGTTTGATAACGCTTTTTTCATGATCACCCCCACCACAACTACCGGTGAACACACGCTGGATCTACTTGAAAATATCCACCAAAGATTAAAGGTCAAAGGCAAGTGCCTGATCGCCTACGCTGGAGAATCCCACGCATTGACCAAGCAGTTGAAGGACGCTTTCGGACAGGTGCAGACAATTGAGCAGAGCCGTAAAGGTGGAACAATCTTCCTGGCAACCAAAAAAGCTGAGCTGAAAAAACCGCGCGATTTCTCCGCCACTTTTGAAGCCTCCCTGCCAGGTGGCAATAAAATAACATTAGGATCACTGCCCGGTATTTTCTGCCATCGCCGCGCTGACAACGGAGGGCTGGCTCTGGCCGAAATTGCGGCAGAGCGGCTGGAACCAGGAATGCGTGTGCTGGACATGGGGTGCGGCTGTGGAATTGTCGGCCTGCTGCTGGCTTGGAAACACCCGGATATTGAAGTCACTTTCATTGACTCGCACGCCCGGGCGATGGATGTCACGCATCGAAATATCCAGTCGCTGGGCGTTGCCAAAACAAAGCTGATCCTCTCTGACACCGGCACTGCGGAGAGAGGTTATGATATGTTTGTGGGTAACCCTCCCTACTACTCGGACTACCGCATTGCCGAGATCTTTATTGAGCAGGCCTACCAGTCACTCAAAGAGGATGGTGTGGCCCTGTTTGTCACCAAACAGACTGCTCAGGTCGGTTATCTAATCCATGAAAAATTCGGCAACTCTGATATGATCAACCGCCGCGGCTACGGTGTGATCAGTGCAGTGCGATGAACCATAGGCGAAGCCGGACTCCAGTAGGTCCGGTTTCTAACCGGACATGTCCGATTGGAAATCGGACCTACGTTTTTGCGAAGCACTGTAACCGCGGGCCGTGACTGCAGATGGCGCGTTTATAGCCTATACCCAAGCGTTTCGTCTCGTGAAACACAACACTTTAGTTGCTACCGGCCAAGGACCCTTAGAGCGAGGCCGATATTCCCGAAGGGCGCGCTCACCTGGTAACCGGCCACCGCTCCGCGGATCTTCTCACAGATCTCCTGTGAAATCTCAACTCCCGTGCGGATAGCATCCTCCTTAGTGGTGGGTTTTGACATGCGTTCCAGCACCGCATCTGGCACAACCACCCCCGGCACTTCGGTGCGCATGAACTCCGCATTGCGGTAAGAGACCAGCGGCCATACACCGGCCAGGATGGGAATCGTCCGCTCAAATTTTGAGACGCGCTCCACAAAGCGCAAAAAGGCGTCGGAATCAAAGACCGGCTGCGTGATCGCAAACTCCGCCCCGGCCCGGATCTTGTTAAAATAGTGTTCAATCTCATGTTCCATGTCAACGGCATTGGGGTTGGCCCCTATACCACACAGAATCGAGGTTGGAGGCGAGATCGCATTACCACCAACATCGCGGCCATGGTTGAGATTCATCACCACCTGCGTCAGCCCGACTGCATCCACATCAAAGACAGCGGTTGCATCGGGATAGTCGCCCAGTTTCGGCGGATCGCCGGTCACAATCAGATAATTGCGTAAACCAGCGCCAGCGCCACCGAGCAGATCCGACTGCATGCCAATCAGGTTGCGGTCGCGGCAACAGTAGTGCAGCACGGTCTCAATCCCTACCTGACGTTCAATCTCAATGGCCGCGATCATGGGCGAGATGCGTGCGCTAGCGCGCGGGCCATCAGGCAGATTAATCGCGTCAATTCCAGCCTCCAGACATTGCCGTGCCTTTGCCAGCATGGCGGTCAGGTCAATCGAGCGTGGCGGCGTGATCTCAACACTCAGCACTTGCTGCCCAGCGGCGAGCTTGGCCGCCATTTTGCTCTTCTCCGCCAACGGGGTCACTGCGACCTCCTGCGCCGTGTCAGGCGAGCGACGCTCGATCACGATATGCCTCTTAACCGAGCTTAGCCCTTTAATTGCTTTAGCCATCACTCGAATATATTCAGGGGTTGTCCCACAGCAGCCGCCAATGCCTCGGACACCCAGCTTGATAAAGTTTTTGCTATACTCGGTGAAGTACTCAGGGTTGGACATGTAGATCATACGGCCCTGCACTGTCTGCGGCAGACCAGCGTTGGGCATCACAATAAAAGGCTTGCGGGTGTACTTCACCGCCTCCTGGAAATTCGTATAAAGCACTGCCGTGCCGCCGCCGCAGTTTAAACCCACCACGTCGATCACTGGCGACTGATCAACTGCTGCAAAAACAGTGGCCACGCTCTCCGCCACTGGGGTCAAGCGATTTTTGCCGAAGATAAATGAAGCCACCACTGGCAGGTAAAACTCAGCGGCAATCTCGGCCGCTAGAATCGCATTGGCAGAGCACGGAAAGGTCTCCAACATGATCAGGTCAACCCCGCCCTCGACCAGGGCGGCGATCTGCTCGCGGTAGATCTCGCGCAGCTCGGTCAGCTTCGTCTCTGAGAAAAGCTCGATCTTGTCGCCAACCGGTCCGACCGACCCAGCCACATACCCCCCCGCGCCCACGGCCTGGCGAGCCAGCCCTGCTGCCGCCAGATTGATCTCCCGCACCTGTTCACTCAACCCATGGCCCTGCAGTAAAAAGCGGTTGGCCCCATAGGTATTGGTCTCCATCACCTCAGCACCGGCATCGGCATAGCGCTGGTGAATGCTGAGCACTAAACTGGGGTTGCTCAAGCAGAGCTGCTCATAGCAGTTGTTGATAAATATCCCGCTTTCATACAGCATGGTTCCCATGGCACCGTCAAAAATCAGCGGTGTCTCTTTAATTACATCTAAAAAATTTGGTTTCATCATTATCACTTTTACAGTAACGTCTCACTAACCCGCTTTGAAGCGGGCTATAGCCTGTACTACAAACTTCGTTTCCCAAAAACGCTCAGCGTTTGTTACTAAAGCAACGGGCTTCTAACCACTGATTTCTCAGTGAGGGCGACGACCTTCCGCACATCACACAAACTCTTTTGGTTACGGCGACTAGCTGCTTTAGGAGTGTGCTGACAAATTGTGGGAGAGCAACTCTTGCGCCTGTTCCACAGTAATCTCTTTGCGCTGGGCGTACTCCTCTAATTGCTCCAACGAGATCTTGCCAACAGCAAAGTAGCGCGCATCAGGGTGAGCCAGTACCATACCACAAGTTGAGCTCTCGGGGAGCATCATATAACTTTCCGTATATTTAACCCCGATCTGCGCGGTCACATTCATCAGCTCAAAGAGCGTGGCCAGCTCACTGTGATCCGGCCAGGAGGGATAGCCGATTGCAGGGCGCACCCCGCCATAGCGCTGCTGGAGCATCTCCGCAGGAGTCAGCGTCTCTGTGCTTCCCCATTTTTGGCGGATCTTGTAATGCGCATACTCTGCCAATGCCTCGGCCATGCGGTTGGCCAACATCACCACCATCATACTGCTGTAATCATCCCCAGCCGCGCGGAATGCCGCGGCCGCGTCGACAAATCCCTGGCCCGCCGTGGTTGCAAAAAGGCCGATATGGTCGCTCTGTCCATCCACAAAATCGGTGATGCAAAGCGCGCTGCTGCCTGTCTGCTGCCGCAGGAAATGCAGTTTTTTTTCTTTGACCAGCAGGTCGTTGCCGTGTGCAACGGCAGGCAAGATGGCATAAACTGTTTTGGGTTGCAAGGCCGGATTGTCGACCAGTGTTGTCAGCATCGCTCTGGCATCTGCCAGCAGCTCTTCCGCTTTGGCGCCATGTTCCGGATCAGCGAGCGTGCGGGGAGAGACATTTTTGACTCCCCAACCCAGCAGAAAAAAGGTCCAGTCGATATAGGGAATCAGCTCGCGCACCGGAACTGTCTCGACAAATACTCCCGTCTCGTGCGGCTGGGTTTTCTTTGAGAAATCTGCCTTGAGCGCACTGCGCTGCGCCTCCCCGTACGAACGGATTTTAACCGCTGCCTGCGAGGCGAAAAAGCGCTGACGCATCAGCTCCTGCTCCTGCTGTAGGTTGACGATAAACTCGGTATCCCCCATGACCAGTGCCCGCACCAATGGCACTGTAATCGAGGCGTCGCGGGCATAGGCCACCACCCCATCGTAGAGCGGGGCGATTTTAACTGCGGTGTGTGTGGGGCTGGTGGTGGCACCGCCGACAACCAGGGGGATCTTCAGTCCGCGTTGCTGCATCTCCGCTGCCAGGCGCTCCATCTCCTTGAGTGAAGGAGTGATCAATCCAGAGACAGCCACGAGATCCGCGCTATATTCAACAGCCGCTTCCAGAATAGCCTCTTTCGAAACCATCACCCCCGCGTCAAAGACCTCAAAATTATTGCATTGCAAAACAACGCTGACAATGTTTTTGCCAATATCATGCACATCACCTTTAACAGTAGCAAAAACGACTCGTCCGCTCTTACGCAGGGGTGCGCCGGGGCCACTTCGAATCAGTGGCTCAAGAATCTCGACCGCCCTCTTCATGGAACGGGCGCTCTTGACCACCTGAGGCAGAAACATCTTGCCCGCGCCAAACAGCTCACCCACCTGGCCCATTCCCTGCATTAACGGACCTTCAATAATCTCCAGCGCTGAGTTATATTTTTCCAGAGCCTCTTTCAGGTCCTCTTCAACATAATCCGGAATGCCTTTGACCAGCGCGTGCGATAAACGCTCCTCCAGCGATTGCGCGCGCCAGGCTGGTTCGCCCTGCGACCCCTCTTTTACCACCTGCCGCACACCCTGGGCATAGTCCAGCAGACGTTCAGTGGCATCTGCCCGCCGGTCGAGAATGACATCCTCCACATGCGCCAGCAGCTCTGGGTTGATCTCATCATAGACCTCCAGCATCCCGGCATTCACAATACCCATATCCATACCGGCCGCCACCGCGTGATAGAGAAAGGCCGAGTGCATGGCCTCACGCACCGCATTGTTGCCGCGGAATGAGAACGAGAGGTTGCTGACCCCGCCGCTGATCAGAGTTCCGGGCAGCCTGAGCTTGATCTCGCTGATCGACTCAATAAACGAGAGCGCGTTTTTCCGGTGCTCCTCCATCCCGGTTCCAACGGGAAAGATATTCAGGTCAAAGATAATATCAAAGGGCTGATAGCCCAAATCCTGGATTAAAATATTGTAGGCGCGGGTGCAGATCTCAACCCGGCGGACGGTGGTATCGGCCTGCCCCTGTTCATCAAAGGCCATCACAATCGGCACTGCCCCATAGCGCTGAATCTTAAGCGCCTGAGCACGGAACTGCTCCTCGCCCTCTTTTAAGGAGATGGAGTTGACAATGCTGCGACCTTGTACGCATTTCAACGCTGCTTCGATTACCTCCCACTCTGATGAGTCAATGGCCACCGGAACGCGGGCGGCATCCGGCTCGGAGGCCAGCAGATTTAGAAAGCGTACCATCATGGCGCGCGAATCGATCATCGCCTCATCCATGTTGATGTCGATGATATTGGCGCCCTCCTCCACCTGCTTACGGGCAATGGCGACGGCCTCGTCAAAGTGCTCTTCAAGAATCAGTCGCGCGAAGCGGCGCGAGCCAGTCACATTGTTGCGCTCACCAATCATGATAAAATTCGATTCGCGGCGGATGGCCAGCGGCTCCAAGCCGGTTAGCACTAGCAGAGGCTCGGTCACGGGCGGCACTCGCACAGGAAATTCGCGCACCGCGGCGGCAATGGCGGCGATATGCTCCGGCGTGGTGCCGCAGCAACCGCCATAGATATTACAAAGGCCAGCAGAGGCGAATCTGCGGTAGACCGCCGCCATACTCTCTGGGGTATCGTCGTAACCACCGAAGGCATTCGGCAAGCCGGCGTTGGCATAGACACTGACATAGCACTCGGCGATCTCATGCAAAGTCTCAAGATACGGGAACATATCAGCCGCGCCGAGCGCACAGTTGATACCAACAGAGAGCAGTTTTGCATGTTTGACGCTGTGATAAAAAGCCGCGACCGTCTGCCCAGAGAGGGTGCGACCCGAATTGTCAGTTACTGTGGCGGAGATCATCAGCGGCAGCTCGCGACCCGCCTTGTCGAAACACTCCTGAGCGGCATACAGTGCGGCCTTGGCATTCAATGTGTCAAAAACTGTTTCAATCAGGATCAGATCGACCCCAGCAGCCATCAGGGCTTCAATCTGCTCGCAGTAGATGCGGCTTAATCCGTCAAAATCAATCGCGCGAAAACCGGGGTCATTCACCTCCGGCGAGATAGAGGCGGTCTTGTTGGTGGGGCCGATTGCGCCAGCGATGTAGCAGATACGTCCTGGTTGCTCCCGTTCAATACGTTCCACGGCGGAGCGGGCCAGACGCACCGCCTCGCGGTTCATCTCTGCCACCAAGCCCTGCATCTGATAATCGGCCTGGGAGATTGCATTGGCACCAAAGGTGCAAGTTTCAATAATATCAGCGCCGGCTTTCAGAAACTGGTAGTGAATTTCTTCAATCACAGCTGGCTGCGTTAACGGGAGCAGATCGTTATTCCCGATCAGCGCGCTGGAAAACTCTGCGAAGCGGGCACCTCGGTAATCCGCCTCTTCAAAATCGTGGTTTTGAATCATGGTGCCCATCGCACCATCAAGAATCACTGGCCGCCGACGCAGCACACTCAATATATCTCTAGAATCATCCATAGCATTGCATTATATATTTGTTCTCACATGCATTGCAACAATGAATCAATTACTTTTGCTTAGCTGCCTTATCCGTCTGATGACTAGGGCATGGTACTTTTTTTATCTCTTCTCTCAGAGGGGTGGTCAAACTGCGCTATTTCGCAGGGCATCCGTTGCGAGAGAATTCCGGTTAGGTAGCGTACGCCGTAAACAAGGTGGGTGGCCATCACGCCAAGCCAAGTGACGATCCACATGGCAGGCCGGATAGAGGCTGCGGAGATGCAGGTGCTAATCAGATAGATGGCTATGAAACTGAGGTAAAGTTTTTTAAGCACAGGGTGAACAAAGCAGAGCGGAATACCGACAATCACGCTGATCAAAAAAAGTGAGGGGATCAGGTAACTGATCTTGAGCGAGGTGGCTGGAAAGCGTTTAGCAAAATATCCCCGGTGCAGCGCGTAGCGCCCAATCTGGCGTAGATGAGGAAAAAAGAGGGGGCGGCGGTGGTGATAAACGATTGCCCAGGGGTCGTAGGCAATGCGCAGCCTACCGTTGCTCACAATATCGGAGCAGAGAATGGTATCCTCGCCAGGCCAGAAATCGGTGCGGTAGCCGCCGATCTGCCGCAGCAGGGAGGTTCTGACAAAGAGGTTGCAACTGGGGTAATCATCCACATGGGAGCGTACCCGGTCGCCAACATAGCGATAGCGAAAGTTGCCGGAGACGAGGAGGTTGGCGTAGACCCGTCCGCCAGCATGGGCCATGAACGAGTCGCCGGGCGGGGTCTCGCCTGGACCGCCCACGCCACCCACATCTGGGTTGGCAAAGTATTTCACCGCGTGCTTGAGCCAGTTGCGGGCCGGATAGGCATCATCATCCAGAAAGGCGACGATCTCGCCGCGGGCCGCTTCAATGCCGACATTACGCTTCTCCGCTGGGCGCGTCTTGCCGGTGGCGATCACCCGGAGGTTGAGTGCGGCGGAGATCTCCGCACTCTCGTCAGGCAGCACAATTACCTCAAAGTTGGAGTAGCTCTGCTGCTCGAGAGCGCCGAGGCACTCGGTGAGATAGGCGGAGGGTGCGGGGCAGGCGATCACCACTGATATCAGAGGAGGTTCTTTAAACTCAGGCGGAACCTCGACACTCTGGTAGTATTTCAAGATGCGAGTGCGGTAGAAGATAGCCAGGGTGTCAACCATGACTTGTTTAATGTTTTTCCAAGTGAGGCACCCGACTTTTTTTCCGAACTGCATCAGAATTGGTGCTTCCGCGACCTTGAAGCCTTTGGTGTGAGCAATCGAAAGAACCTCTAGATCAAAGGCGAAAGCTTTAACCAGCATCCGGTCAAAGGACCATTGTAGTGCCTCGCGGCTGAACAGCTTCATCCCGGTTTGAGTGTCGGAGACCGGCAAACCGACCAGTACATAGACCAAGGAGTAATAGACAGCCGAGGCGAGACGACGGTGCCAGGGGTAATCGATGGTTGATTGTGGGTGGCGCTTGGAGCCGATCACAATGGCCGCCTTCTCATGTTGCATAACATCGAAGAAAGTTGAGATGCGTTCGGGTGAGAGATCCAGATCAGCGTCCAAGAGTAGAATGTGAGAGCCGGTTGAGGCGGCAAAGCCTAGTTTAAGCGCATTGCCCTTGCCACTGTTGGTTTTGACGTAAACCGGGTGGATTTCACGAGGGTGTTTGGCGGCCGCGCAGCCGATTGAATCAGCGGTTTTGTCGCCGCTGCCGTCGTCCACAGGCAATATTTCAAATGCAATATTTCCAATTAACAAGGAATAAACACGCTCAATGTTATTTTCAATGACATTTTCCAAGCCGAAGGCAGGCATAATGACACTCAAGCGCCCCTTTTTGCCGAGGCAGGTATTAGCAGATCTCCACAGGCTGCGTTCTGATTTATTTTTACTCATAAGAGCTCTTTCATCTCCCTGAAATTTATTGTACTATAATAAATCAGGTTCACCTAGAATCCAATCTAAAAATTAAACAATCGAGCTTCGGTTGTTTAGAGGATTATCAGATGTTAAAAATTTTACTTTGTGTGGTTGCGATTTCGCTCGTTCTAACCAGTGGTTGCGGCCGCGGCGGAATATCGGAATTTGAGAAGAACGAACGCGAGAACGCGCTCTTTAGTCAGGCTATTAACGCCGAGAAAGTCGGTGATATTGCCGAGGCGATTAAACTGTATAAACAGGTGATGATCGATGAGCCCAAGGCCTACTGCGCACATTTTATGCTGGCAACGCTGCTTCAGGATCACTCGGAGGATTATATCGCCGCGATCTATCACTACAAACGCTATATAGAGTTACAGCCGAAATCCGAAAAGGTCACGCTGGCTGAGCAGCGAATCAAAATTTCCGAACGCTTGCTGGCCCCCAAGATATTGCGGAGCGTCGGAGACTCCGTAACAGGGATATCCGAGGTACATTTATTAAAGCAGAACACTCGCTTGAATGGGATTATCGCCAATCTGGAGGGAGAAAAATCCAAGCTGCTTGAGCAAGGCCAAAGCAATGACGCAATGGTTAAGGAGCTTTCCGCCGAGAATGCGCGGTTGCGTAAAATCTTGGGCCAGATGCGTGACAGCAGTACTGTCGAGGCGCCTGCAAGCTCGCTCTCCGAGCGTGTCAAAGATCTGCGGGGTACAACAGAAGCCGGAAAAACCGGGTATAGCAAGAGTGAGCTTGAGGCTCTGCGCAAGGAGGCAGCGGAGATGAAGGCGGGTGAGTCTCCGCAACCAGTACAAAGGCCAGTTGTGGATGTGCCTTCGGTCAAATCAGTGCTGGAAAAGGTGCAGACCCGGCTAACTGGAGAGGATACTAAAAAGAAAAAGGAGGAGAGTGATAAAATTGTCAGAGAGGCTGCAAAGCAAGGCGATTTATCCGAATTTTCGCTCTTTAAAGCCCCCTCCGATAAAACCAAAACGGATAAAACCGAGAACCTGCGCACATATGTGGTACAGCCCGGCGATACCTTGATGAGAATTTCAACCCGCTTTTATGGCGGTACAGCCAACTGGAAGAAGATTAGAGATGCGAACCGGGCACAGATTGATCCGGACGGGCGGGTGAGAGCGGGCCAGATTATTATTATCCCTTGAGTAGCGGAACTAGAGCATGACGCGCACAAAAAACAGACGGTTCACAAGAAGCAGCGATGCGAATGTCTTTATCGGCAGCGATAAATTCGGGCGTAAGGTTTCCTGGAGCCTAGATGTTGATCATAGTGTGGATTTGGCAAGTGGGGCAGTTGGCAGTGCTTTCTTTCTAAAACGAAGACGCCGTAACCCTCCAAGATACCGCAACCGACTATTCCATTATATTGCCGCTGGAGGAATACGGCAGTTAAAGCGAACTACTTTGGATGACCTAGTGGCGTACCGCAAACAAAGATTTTTGGTTTGGATGGTTATACTGGCCCTGTTTTGGTTGACTTTTTATCTGCTGCCAAGCGTTTAGTGGTACAGCAGCGGGCTCTGCTCGCATGAGGAGACAAAATGAGAGTTATGAATTTTAGATTGACGGCTCTTGGCTGCTTGCTGGCGGCTGGTTGTTTTTTTCCTTTGTTTTGGGGTTCGACCTTTGGTCAGCAGGTGACCGAACGCAATCAGAATGCGCTGGCGCAAAGAAAAACCAGCTCCGAAATGACCAGTATGGAGGGCCAGCGACTCTCAGAACAAATTAATACTTTAAGCCATAATCAGCAGCTCATTGATAGTCGGTTGCGCAGCATTGAACTTCAGCTCGGGTCAATCGCTCAGGCTCCGCAGCAGGCTATTGCGCTGTTGCGTAATGAGCTTGAGCTTCTGCGGGTTGACCGTGAGCGGCTGCGCGCGCAGATAACCGATGATCTGGCGGATAAAATTGAAAAGGTGGCCGCGAAACAGCAGCAAGCTCTTCAGGCCACGCAGACGCAGGCACCTGCAGCTGCAACAAGCGCATCAGCGGCTGCGCGCAACTCAGGCTATGAGCATAAGGTTGAACGCGGCCAGACACTGAGTGAAATCGCCCGTGGTTATAACACCACAGTGGAGAAAATCATTAAAGCTAACAATATCAAGAACCCCTCCACCATCTGGGTGGGACAAACTTTATTCATACCCGACTAAAGCAGCTTTGCGTTGCAATCAATTGAGTTTATGTGATGTGCGAACGGTCTGCGCCCTCATTTAAAGGTTTATGATTTAGAGCCCGCTGCTTTAGTAATAAACGCTATGCGTTTGGAGAGATAGGACCGGAGTTGGAGGACAGCAACCGAGTTACCATGTCACCATGTCAAAAAACAGCTTGTAGCCTGGATTCCGATAGCGACCCCGAGTTATAGACAAAAGGAGAGAAATATGTCATTTCCAGATATTAGATTGCGCAGATTGCGCCGTACACCAGCACTGAGGAAAATGTTGGATATCACAGTTCCGCCACCTTCAAAATTTGTGTGGCCGCTTTTTTTAGTGGAGGGCAGCAAACGCTGTGAGCCAATTGACTCCATGCCTGGTCAGTTCCGTTTCTCGGTGGATCAGCTTCTGAAAGCACTTGAACCAGTTGCTGAACAGAGAATCGGCGGGGTTTTGCTCTTCGGTCAGACAGAGGGGGAGAAGGATGCCGCTGGCAGCGGTGCCTACGACGACGGCGGTGTGGTGCAACTGGCAATACCCGCCATTAAACGCGCTTTCCCCGAGCTGGTGATAATGACCGATGTCTGCCTCTGCGCCTATACCGCGCATGGGCACTGCGGTCCACTGACCCGCAATGGCTCAGTCGACAATGATATCGCAATCGAACTACTGGCCAAAGTGGCGGTTTCACATGCCGGCGCAGGGGCCGACGTGGTGGCACCCAGTGCCATGATGGACGGTCAGGTGCTGGCCATCCGCGACGCGCTTGCAGATGAAGATCTGAACGATACGCTGCTGATGTCCTACTCCACCAAGTTTGCCTCAGCCATGTACGGTCCGTTCCGTGATGCTGAGAACTCGGCACCTTCGGCTGGCGACCGTAAGGGCTACCAGGCCTCCTACTCAAATCTGCGGGCCGCTCTGCGTGAGTCGGAGTTGGATGAGGATGAGGGTGCCGATATTCTGATGGTGAAGCCCACCCTTTTCTATCTGGATGTGCTGGCCAAGCTGCGCGAGTGTACCGACCTGCCTGTGGCTGCCTATAATGTCAGTGGCGAGTACAGTATGCTGATCGCCGCCGCTGACCGCGGCTGGGGCGATCTGAACGCCATGGTGCGCGAGTCGCTGATGGCAATGGAACGCGCCGGAGCTGATATTTTGCTTTCCTACTGGGCTCCTCGCTATAACGAAATTTTTGAGAAAAGAACAGCGACTCTACCGAAACGGCAAAGCTGCTGTTTTCCAGAAACCCGCTGAAACAAAAAGCCTCATACCATCAAGGCGGCCTGGGCCGCTGCCAGACGCGCGATCGGTACGCGGTACGGCGAACAGCTCACATAGTTGAACCCAGCGCCATGACAGAAAGCAACGGTCTTAGGGTCACCGCCATGCTCACCGCAAATACCGATCTTCAGATCCTGCTTCACGCTGCGCCCGTACTCAACCGCAATCTTAATCAGACGGCCAACGCCATCCTGATCAAGAACCTGGAAGGGATCATACTCGTAGAAGCCACGCTTGACATAATCAACCAGGAACTTACCGGCATCATCGCGCGAGAATCCGCAGGCCATTTGCGTCATGTCATTTGTTCCAAATGAGAAGAAATCAGCGACCTCCGCAATCTGGTCGGCGGTCACAGCAGCGCGCGGCACCTCAATCATCGTGCCAATACTGATATCAAGTTTGACATTCTTTTTCTTTTGGACATCCTCAATCACCGCGCAGATGATCTCTTTTTGGGAGGCCAGCTCTTTGACGTGGCCCACCAACGGCACCATGATCTCTGTTTTAGAGCCTTTAACAACCGCGGCGGCCTCACAAATCGCCCGCACCTGCATCTGAGTGACCTCAGGATAGCTGATACCCAGGCGGCAGCCGCGGTGCCCCAGCATAGGGTTGGACTCATGCAGCGACTCCACCACCTTCTTGATGGCAGCTGTACTCACACCCATTATTTTGGCCATCTCTGCCTGGCCTTTGGCATCCTGCGGCAGAAACTCATGCAGAGGCGGATCAAGTAGACGCACAGTGCAGGGGCGTCCTTTCAGCACTTTAAACATCCTAATAAAATCTTTGCGCTGCAGGGGCAACAGCTCTTTCAGTGCCTGGTTGTATTGCTTCAACGGTGCTGCCAACTCTTGTTCAAGTTGATTGCGCTCCGCACCGTCCTCCATATCCCAAATCATGTCCCGCAGATGTTTCACCTGCTCGGCAACCAGCACCAGGCGACGGAAACTCTGAATCCGCTTGCCATCAAAGAACATATGCTCTGTGCGGCATAGACCAATACCCTCGGCGCCGAACTTCACTGCCTTGGCAGTCTCTGCTGGAGTATCGGCATTGGTACGCACACCCAGCGTCCGATATTTGTCTGCCAGCTTCATGATTAATGCGAAGGGGCCGGTCAGCTTGGGGTCTTCAACCTCAATGGCTCCATTGTAAACTACTCCAGTTGAGCCGTTCAGAGAGACCCAGTCGCCCTCTTTCAGAGTTGTTTTATTGATGGTCACACTCTTGAGATCGTAATCAATCTGCAATTCACCGCAGCCGGAGACACAGCACTTTCCCATACCGCGCGCCACCACGGCAGCGTGCGAGGTCATGCCGCCGCGGGCGGTCAGAATGCCGGCGGCCACGTTCATGCCGCCAATATCCTCGGGGCTGGTCTCAATCCGACAGAGAATCACAGATTTACCCTGCCTGTGCCATTTTTCTGCATCATCCGCATCGAAAACCAACTGTCCCTTGGCAGCACCCGGCGAAGCTGGCAGGCCCATCGTCAGCTGCTTAGCTTTCACCTCAGCACTCTTCACAAAGACTGGATGCAGGAGCTGATCCAGCTGCGAGGGCTGGACACGCATCACAGCGGTCTTCTCAGTGATAATTCCCTCTTTAATCAGATCTGTCGCAATCTTTACCGCCGCCGCAGCTGTGCGTTTGCCACTACGGGTTTGCAGCATATAGAGCTTGCCATCCTCAACTGTGAACTCGATATCCTGCATATCCGTGTAGTGATGTTCCAGCTTGACGCGAATTGCATCCAGTTCGTTAAATATCTCAGGCATCACCTCTTGCAGTGCGGGGAAGTTCGCTTTACGCTCCGCCTCAGGGATATTGCGCGACTTGGCCCACTCGCGGGAGCCCTTGACAGTGATCTGCTGCGGGGTGCGGATGCCAGCCACAACATCCTCACCCTGGGCATTGACCAGATATTCGCCATAAAAATATTTGTGGCTGCCAGTGGAAGGGTCGCGGGTAAAAGCGACACCAGTTGCGGAGTTCGGCCCCGAGTTACCAAAGACCATGGTCTGCACATTCACCGCTGTGCCCAGCAAGCATCGGATATCGTTCATCTGGCGATATTTAATTGCGCGTGGATTATTCCATGAGCTGAAGACCGCGTTGATGCCCTGTTTCAACTGTTCCATCGCACTGGAAGGAAACATCTGCTTTGTCTCACGCTTGACCATCGCAGTGTATGCGGCAACAACCTCCTGCAAGTCCTCAGCTGTGAGATCGGTGTCGAGCTGACACCCCTTGGCTTTTTTCACTGCTCCCAGCTCATGCTCAAACAGATGATGCTCAACCCCCATGACAACATTGCCGAACATCTGAATAAAGCGGCGGTAGGAGTCCCAGACAAAACGCGGGTTGTTGGTGCGCCTGATCATGGCCGCCACTGTCTCATCGTTCAATCCCAAATTTAGAACTGTGTCCATCATGCCGGGCATTGAAGCAGCCGCGCCGGAGCGCACCGAGACCAGCAGCGGATTAGGCCCCTTGCCAAAGCTCTTGCCAGTAACCTGCTCGAGTTTTCGCAGCGCGTCGATTATCTCGCCCTCGACCAATGCGTACAGTGCTTGCTCGCCAATCTCATAATACTTGGCGCAGGCCGCGGTTGTCAGCGTAAATCCCGGAGGCACCGGTAGACCCAGCCCTGCCATATCGGCCAGGTTAGCCCCTTTGCCGCCCAGCAGTGATTTCATCATCACATTGCCTTCAGAGTTTCTGCCTTCAAAAGAATATATATACTTTTGAGCTACAGTTTTTGCCGCATTTTTTGCCATATCTTTTTTCGAAACTTTTTTTGCCATATTACCCTCGTTTACTAAATCTGCTGGGATACCTTTATTAAAGGCAAAGAATTCTACCAAATAGGCAGTATGCGTCAACCACTATTGCTGATAATCAAGCCTTTTTAAAAACCTGTTTCGGGGGTTGACATTTTCGCCCACCCCCCGCATAATACCTTCTAATCGTGAGTGTTGGCAGGTTGCTGAACAATCTTATGGGATATTAGTGGTATTCACATCAAAACGTTAAGGTTAGGGGATGATAATATGAAATGTTTAAAGTTTATTGTTTTAACAGGGTTGTTTGCGGTGGTTTCAGCAATACAGGCAGAGGAGGGTCAGCGCGTTGGAATTATCGGGCTGGACACATCACATGTAATTGCTTTCACCAGTGCGCTTAACCATAAGCAACCGAAAGAAGAGTATGCCGGATTCCGCGTCACTGTCGCCTATCCGAAGGGAAGCCCGGATATTTTTTCAAGCACCAACCGTGTGCCAAAATATACTGAGCAAGTCAAGGCAATGGGGGTTGAGATTGTCGACTCCATTGAAGAAATGCTGACAAAATGCGATGTGGTTTTGCTTGAGTCAAACGATGGCCGCCCGCATCTGGAACAGGCTATCCCGGTTTTTAAAGCTGGCAAGCGTGTCTTTATCGACAAACCGGCGGCGGGCACTTTGGCACAGTGCATTGCACTGTATGAGGCAGCCGCATATTATAAAACACCGATGTTCTCATCTTCATCGTTACGGTATACAAAAAAAGTGGCCGAGATCGTCAGCGGAAAATACGGGCCTGTGATTGGCGCGGAAACTTACGGTCCTTGCGGTTATGAACCCACTCATCCAGATCTTTTCGGTTACGGGATCCACGGGGTGGAGATGCTTTTCGCTCTGATGGGGCCTAAGTGTGAGAAGGTGGTGCGTGTGCACACTCGGGGAACTGATGTGGTTGTAGGGACATGGCAAGGCGAACGTGTGGGGACTTACCGCGGTAATCGTGGCAGCGGCAAGGGGTTCGGCGGTGATGCTTTCTTTTCGAAAAGTGTCGAGTCGATTAATGACTGGGCTGGCTATGGTATGCTGCTGGAAGAGATTGTGAAATTTTTCAAGACTGGTGTTGCTCCAGTGACCCCGGAAGAGACCATTGCGATCTTCGCCTTCATGGAGGCGGCGGATGAGAGCAAGCGTCAGGATGGCGTACCGGTCATGATCTCAGATGTATTGAGTAAAGCACAGGCGGAAGCTAAAACAATGAGGGTGAAGTAAGTATGTCTGAATCAGGAATCGCACTTGCCGATTACGCGGTAGTGGTTAGTTTTTTTGTGGTTATGATCTCTGTCGGAGTGTTTTTCGGGCGCAAGCAGAAAAGCGTGACGCAGTTTTTCGGGGGTGGCAAGCAGGTACCGTGGTGGTTGAGCGGCATCTCTTTTTATATGTGCAGCTTCAGTTCACTGGCTTTTGTGATGTACTCTGCTCTGGCATATAAATATGGTTGGCTTCCGGTGACGATCAGCTGGTTGAGTGTACCGGCCGTTCTGCTGGGTGGCTGGCTGTTTGCCGCACGCTGGCGGAGGGCGGCGGAGACTAGTCCGCTGGAGTATATCGAGCGGCGCTACGGAAATGGTATGCGCCAGGGACTGATGTGGCTGGGGTTGCCGATGCGTGTGCTGGACGACTCTTTTAAGCTGCTGGCAATCGGAACAGTTGTTGGTGCCGGGCTCGGATTTCCATTAAAGGGGGCGATCATTGCTTCAGGGCTGATAATCCTGAGCTATACCTTCATGGGGGGGCTGTGGGCCACATTGGTGGCCGACTTTATCCAGTTTTTTGTTCTGCTGCTGGTCGTGCTGGTGCTGCCATTTCTCTGTCTTGCTAAAGTGGGGGGGATTGGTGCTTTTATTGAACAGGTGCCAGCAGGCTTTTTTAACTGGACTGCGGATAAATACACATGGGGTTACATGTTCATCTTCTTCCTGATGCTTTTTTCGAATCTGACCACCTCCTGGTCCATGGTACAGCGTTATTACTCAACCCGTAGTGAGAAGGATGCCCGCAAAGTGGCTTATTTTGTCGCTTTTCTGCTGTTTATCGGTCCTCCGATATTCTTTCTACCAGCCATGACCGCACGGATTATTCTGCCTGATATTCCAGCTGATAGGATGAACGAGGTCTACGCATTGATCTGTCGGCACGTACTGCCGACCGGCTTTATCGGTCTTTTAATTGCAGCGATGTTCTCGGCAACTATGTCAACGCTGGCTGGTGACTACAATGCGACGGCTTCAGTGCTTACGAATGATTTCTTTAAACGAATGATCTCGCCGAACTCAACCCCCAAACAGCAGATGCTGGTGGCTCGTGTGGCCACGGTGCTGATGGGAAGCATGGTTATTGGAATGACCTTTGTTATGCAGAATGCCCAAGGAGCCAATGATCTCTTTGATGTCACAAATAAGATGTTCGGTATATTCCTGCCTCCAATCGCAATCCCGATGCTGGTGGGATTGCTAACTCCGCGTGTCTCAAGAAAGGGAGGGCTTTGCGGACTCCTGGGGGGTATTGTAGTTGGCTTGATAGTCTTTATTCTGGGAGCTGGTTTGTGGAGGAGCATTATTGACAACCAACAGCTTGGATGGCAGTTTCTGGGTGCCATACAGGCCGGCGCCCCATGGTACCGCGGTGTAGGCGTTATTATGACCTCAACTTGTGTGGCAACTTTTACAGGCTTGTTTGTCGGTACAAAGCTGTTTCCTGACAGTGGAGAGAAAAAAGAGGATCTTGTATTGTTCTTTGAAAAGGTAAACACGCCCAGCCCTGTGCTGAAGGGGCCGCCTGCTAAAATCACCTTTTTCCCATTGGTTGCTGGTGGTTTGGCCTTTATTGCTGTTGTCTTGATTGTGGCTTCAATTGCAACCAATCCTTTTCATGAAGTGCGCTTAAGCGTTGGCGGCGGGGTTGTGATGCTGGCGGTATCAGCCCTGTTTGTGTGGATCTCGCGCAGAGCGAATAGAGCCAGCGAATAAACACTCGGTGCCAGCTAATTGCTTCGTAGAAGCAACCCTACACCCTAGCAGGCTGCCGGACTTAAAAGTCCGGCAGCCTGCTTAGGCAGCGGCAAAGCCGTTGAGATAGTAAAAGATGTTCAAATCTGATGGCAAGTCTTTGAAAGCAACCCTATGGGTGAGTTAGATTTCTGTACTACTATCATTCATTTTTTTGTTTTTTATCACGCTACCAACATTTTTTACCTCAAAAAATAACTCTGCCCAGATTTTTCTACCCTTCTATTTTTGTAGCCGTTCACGGGGTATGGAAATAGAATTTTAGAGTGTAATCAGCCTGGCATCCCAGTAGTTGGGAGCCAGGCGAATTAGGGCAAGGCGGGTAGAAGAGAAGGAGCGGGTTCGTTTCGGAAGTGGGCGCGGACTGCCGTAAGAATGAACTCATATGCGGAGCGTCCTTGCAGGGCGCAAGTGCCGACAACCGTCCAGAGACGTTCGCAGGCTTCGCGACTTTTTTCGCTGCGCGTACCCTGTGTGATAAGCCGGTCTATCACCACGAAACGTACCGCCTGTTCAGCTAAATTGTTGGTAGGCCCGATGCCGGGCGTGGTGATGAATTCGAAATAGGCCTTGCCGTTATCACGAAAGCGTTTGGCCATGTTGAAGGCTTCTTTTTTTTGCTCTTTGCCGTTATCGTCCAAGCTGGACGGCACATTGTCGAGTGCCGCTTTCATAATCGTCTGGCGGGCTTGTTCCATAGCCTGCTCGAAGGCCTTGGCACTGAGGCTGTCCCTGTCATGAATGATATGGAACATCCCGTTAACTGCGTCGAGTTGAATTACGCGCGGTGGTTGATCCAGAAAGGTTACTTCTGCGTTGCCGCACTCCGGGTATGCGGCGAGGTGATAATCGTGGAACGTCTGAATGTCAGCTTCGGGGAAGAGTGGGCGCTCGTGTCGAGGATGTCCTGGTTGCCCACCGATCTTGCGTTTCAGTTCAATGACTTCCTTTTGCAAGGCCTCTATCTGCCGCTGCTGTAAATCCACCTGCCGTGATGAATCGCGGATGACCTTGACCACCGCTTCCGCTCCGGCGCGATAAA
>Ga0265294_10000279_pt1 | contig 67341 bp, 69 predicted proteins | sample MunlanPumphouse3_FD_192504 | JGI IMG/M metagenome (GOLD analysis project Ga0265294, IMG submission 192504) | Groundwater microbial communities from a municipal landfill in Southern Ontario, Canada - Pumphouse #3 | ecosystem: Environmental > Aquatic > Deep subsurface > Groundwater | place... | reverse complement strand
ACCTGGCAATGTAGGAACTAAGACAATTGCGGTAAATCTGTCAATTGACCCTTCTGATCCTGAGCAGGTATACGAGGCTTGCCAAACCCATGGTATCGACTTCGTCTTTGTGGGTACTGAGGCACCTCTGTTTACAGGTGTCATCGACTTTCTCAATGAACGGGGAATAGACACATTCGGAGCACCCAACAGGGCTTTGAAGCTTGAAGGTGATCGAAATTTTGCCCGTATGTTTTCCGACCGCCATAACATTCCTACCTCTTCCCACGTTCTCTTTGATGATGAAGAAAAACTCTCAGAGTATTTAAAACGTCATGAAGGTGAACGATTCGTGGTAAAAAGCAATGCTATTGCACCCAGTAGGGTCATGGTAGATTCCACTGATTACTCCACCCTCATGGATTTTTCCAAGGGACTACTTGCCACTGGCCCGATCATTCTGGAAGAACACCTCAACGGCCTTCCCATAACCATCACCCTCTTCTTGGATAACAAAGGGTATCTCATGCTCCCTACCTCAAGTGACTACATGAAAGTCGAGGAGGGAGGACTGCCTACCGGAGGTATGGGTTCCATTTGCCCGGTCCCACTCCAGAAAACTCTTAGTGACGCCCTTGTTGACTCAATCATTGAACCAGTATTGTTCGGCCTGAAGGCAGAGAAAATGGCCTACAAGGGTGTGCTGACCATCAGTGTCATCATTACCAAAAATGGGCCGATTCTTGTTGATTATCACGTTCGCTTCAACGATCCTGCCGCACAGGCATTCGTACCACTCATCAATACGGACATTGTCGATATTCTTGATGCCATGAAGCATGATACGCTTTCTTCTCTCAATCTTGAGGTTTCCAATCAATCAGCAGTAGCCTTGGTGGTTGCTTCTGATGGGTATCCGGAAAAACCCATTATTGGGAAAAACCTTGAGCCAATGCCGGCTCCCCTGCTGTACAATAGCTTCGAAGGCGCTCCTCGTTACTTTTTCGGAGGAGTCCAAGAGTATGAAGGCAAATTGGTTACCACCGGTGGACGTTGTGTCACTGTGGTGGGAATCGGCTACAATATCATGAATGCAAACAAGAATGCATACAAAGGTGTCAAACAGGTAAATTTTGAAGGTGCCTGGTATCGGCAAGATATTGGAAACCGGTTTTTCGAGAACTAAAACCCAAAAAAAAGCAATGAGACCTCACACCCCACAGTGAAGTCTCATGCTCTACCGTTCCATAGTTCCTCAAGACTGACGGCCACCTCCCCAGGCAGCCGTCAACTTTTCGATTCCCCCCACGCAAAGGGAACGGTCAGAAGAAATCGTCTCAGAACTCCAGAAGAAAGACCATTGTTAGAAGGAAACACATAAACAAGGTCCATCTCTACTTTCATCCTACCCTCAGTTTGCCCTTGCCGTCAATGAATACCGGTTAGCTTGTGACATAATTTTCTCACTGTACATTTGTCATTAGAAAGTAACTGAGGTTCCCAAAACAACCTGGATATCCCAAGACTTCAAAGTAAACGTATGACTCGATTGTAAATACTCCCCAAATGAGAGATACGAGAGACTAGAATAAATTTCCCATCGCTCAATACCTGATACGCTTAGTTCCAGCTCCTTCTTTCCTGAGAGAGTTGCACAGAATGCTGTGGAGATCATATTTTGGGAGAACAGAACAGCACCATAATCAGTGGTACCACCAATACTTGGTGTGTACATATCTATCTCGCCTTTCAAGGCAGCTGTGAAGGTAAGGGAGAGGGTACCAACAGAGGGAACATGGTAGTTTGTCTCAGAGAGAAACACCAAGGCATCGCCCCCATAGGGTGAACCGATGTAGTCAAGCAGATGCACGGTCTTCCCAAGTCCTGCATACCGCCGGATCATCAAGAAGTCAACGCTATCTCTGCGATACATACTGGGAAGAGCCATGGAAGCTTCCAAGACGCTGGAGATCACACCTTTTTCCAGTGGTCTTGCCACTTCCAGTCCCAATGAAAGAGCCCAGGCTGTGTCCTCTTCATCAGGGTCCTCATTAGGGGCAACAGCTTGGTCCAAGGCAAACTGTCCATATAGACGGATCCCAGGAACAGGGACGTAGGCCAGTTCAGCATGCGCTATTGCGTTGAACTTACTCTCCTGATGCAGGTTATGATAGATAAATGATGGATTGAGAAATCTGACATCCAGGAAATCATCCTTGTACATGACATTCTCACTAACTGCAAGCGTCATTTTCTCCCAAGGTCGGAATTCCAGACGATGAGCGAGCAACATACGGATGTGTGGATCATTGGCATAGTAGGTATCGAAGAAAACCGTCAATGCCTCATATTTGAAATAGTTGGAGAAGGCAGTGAAACGAAGATACTCATGGAAGTCGACATGATCATCCAAGATGAAGTTCCCGATCCGGGAGTTCCCCCATGAAATCCTATCTCGGCTGAAGGCAAGATTCCAATGCCCGGAACCAACCGAAAATACTGCACGTTTTGGCCATTGGAAGTCAAAATGCTTGCTTGCAGGAATCAGGTTGTTTGCAAAACGTTTCTGATATTGGATGAGGGGGGTCGACCCATCTATATAGTATATATTATTGGTACTTGCATCAGGGATAAGTGCACCAAAGGAGTCATGATCATCCGCTAGATGAGGAATGACATCGTCGTGCGTATAAAGTCCGTATCCATATTGTAAATCACTATAGGTGTAGAAGAAATCTGATATTGCCATATCCAGGCGGAGTCTAGCCAGAGGTTTTCTATCCGGGAAAGCATAGTCCCATCTCCCCAAGGAGTTATACGATGGGTTATGGTGGGCATAGCCCTCCACAGAAAGATCGAGGTTGGCCGAGAGAGCAAATTCGTCAGGAAACATCCAACGAAGTGATTCATATGCCGTTTGATGTATGGAAGTATAGAGTGCATGCTGCGTGCTCCCTTCCTCCCCAGCGTTGATATTGGAGAGCAGCTTTTGGGCTTCAGCTTTCGTCCAGGGCCTGGAAGCGGAAGGGGTTCCTGTTCCTGTAATCAAGTACAGGAGGTCCATCTCCTGATAGATGGGATCAGAGAGCGGGATCACTTCCTGTGCGCCGGTGGTGGCAAGAAGTGGTCCCACGCATATTCCAATACACAACAGAATGATGGATAGTCGTCTCACACGCACTCCCTTATCAGATTGTGTAGCTCAGGCCAAGGGTAAGCTGAATATCACTTGCTTTCTGTCCAGCTATGTTCTGATAATTCTGTATGGTGATATAATCCAACTGACCAAAGGTCTTCAGCGTATCGGTAATTTGATACGAGCCATAGAGCCCTGCAATGAAGGTATGCTCTACTGCATTGCGGGACGCGTACGCAGGATCAGCATAGTTGCCGACGCTCCCACCGGATGTAGGCGTTGTTGGAATATCAGCCACACCGCCCCCCACTCTGGTCCAGTAGGTAAACATGTCAAAGGTGCCATGTGCCATGTAGAACACATTACCACTCAGATTCCACTTCCCATAGGACTTCACCCCACCATTGAGGTTGACCACCAAGGCATCATTGCCATAGGTGTAGCCGATAAATTCTGAGTTGTAGCGCATCCCAGATTCATTGGTGAACTCTCTGATGGCCCCTACATAGTTGAGACCGTAGTCATCGTAACTCGATTTATCAGGTGATGAAGTCTCTGAATAGCGCAAATAGAGATAGGGATCAGTATAGGCAAACTCCAAGGAACCATAGCCAACGGCATCAGCTACTGGCACTACTCCCTTGATTCCTGCCAGATAGCCAAAGGTGATGGGGAAGTTTGTTTCAGTTTCACTGGGAACATCTTCCCCAGGCAAGGAGAACTCATCCACCGCTGCCTGAGCATAGAGGTTGATACCCTTGATTGGGGTATAGTCAATTTCCAATCCGAGAATCGAGTTTGCATTGCTGCGGATATAGTAATCATGGAAGATCATGGCAGGATTGAGAATCCGTATATCCAAGTAATTCTCCTTACTCTGATACATGATGCTCTCGGTCAGTGTGAGGCCCACTTTATCCTGGAACATTCTCCACTCGAGACGATGTGACATGAACATGTAGATACCATTCAATGCCTTCTCCTGGCCATCTCCTTTGTTGGGAGTACTTGCTCCCATCGCAGCTGATGCATCAAAATATTGACTCGGATGAGGGAAGAATGATGTCACAAAGGTATATTTGAATTTGTCACTGAAGGTGGTCACACGTGCCATGTTATGGTACTTGAAGGAATCACTAACCATGAGGTTACCTGTATGTCCTGCTCCCCAACTCAGCCTGTCTCGACCAAGTTGAAAACTCCAATGATCGCCTCCAGCTGCGACGAAGGCACGATAAGGCATGTTGAAGTCAAGGTCAGGCATAAGAGAAGGAGGAACCATGGGAACATTTGTAGCAATTGTGGTTGTTCCAAATCCGTTTTCCAATGTATGGGTATTCCCCACACTCAACTCAGAATATCCATAGAAAGATTCTGCAGGCCACGTTTCCAAGCTCACTGTAAGAAGAGGCTTATGGTTGATTGAGTCATAGTTCCAGGAGTCTCTTCCTATGAAGTCTGTGGTATCAGAGTGGGTGTAGGTTTCCAAGGTTGCGTCAAAGCCCCAACTCAGGCCAATACCTTTTCCTTGGGTCTTAGGCTCAATGCCTAGGACTGTCTGCACATACTCATAGGTGTCCTGCATTGCTCCTTTCAGCTGAGAAGTATCTATCTTCTCCATCATCAGGGAAAGCTCAGCCTGACTATAAGGACCAGTGGTTGAGGGAAGGGATAACCCTTGGTGGATATAGAGCACCTCTAGAGCATCATACACATCACTATCCAGACTGTAGATCTTTTGTTGGTTCACTGCCCCAAAAATCGAGGCCGACAAGAGAAACATTGCAAGACAACACACCAGTACTCGAGTTATACGCATTCCATACTCTCCCAGTTCTATTTGTATGAATTAAACAAATCAAAGTATACCAAAGAAGGTGCCAAAATGGCACCCCTAATGATGAAACTTAATGCGCTTTCAGGTATTTATATATCTGTCAGTAACACTGAAAGATCATCGGTAACAACCTCTTCCTCGCTATCAGCAGCTGTGACAGCATAGGTTGGAGGCTCATAGTTTTCCAACCATAGTGATTGATCAGCTTCGGGATTGGCAACCAATGTTGGAATAGAGAGGAGAACCATCTCCTGCATCAAGGGAAGCTTAAAAGTCCTTTCAATTGTATACTCTTCCCAGTTTGAGTCTGTATAGATGATGGTTACAGAATGCTTCTGTCCTGTCACTTCTTCCTTGTCACGATCACGAGCAGCAAGCTCCATGGGCTCTAGGTTGTTTATCTGAATTTCCACCAACTGCAACGCTCTTATCTCTTCACCTTCAATCGTAACAGTTTTATTGTCGAGCAAAACCGTATGTTGTTTACCGATGAAGAACAATAATACGCTGAACACAAGGATGACAAGAATAGCAACAAAACGAATCCAGAATATTCTTGTGAGGGCTAGCTTCATGTGGATGCCTCCTGTTCAGCTGCAAGCTGCATACCAGCGTAATGCTGGTCCCGCTTCTTCCGTACTTCGTAGAGAACCAGTGAAATAGTAATAACACCGTAGGAAACAAATACACGGAAGTACTCACCAAGCTGTGCTTGCCCAATCAAGTTCTTTCCAGCCATAGGGCTGACAACGAACATTAGGTGGAACAAAATAACTCCTAAGAATACATTACGTATGTTTGCTTTACTGACTGATGCACCGCCAACAAGAAGGGCAGCAACACTGAACATACCTATCTGCATATGGCTATTGTAGGTGTTCAATGTTCCAATATTCTGGAGATAAAGAATCATCCCGTAACCAGCGAAAACCGTGGAAATGACGATTGATACGATACGAGTATGCTCAACCTTGATACCTGCAGCTCTAGCTACTTCCAGATCCTGTCCAACAGCACGCATATCTTGTCCAAGCTTCGTTTTCTTGAACCAGAGGATGAATAAACAAAGGACAGCTATAACAAACAAGGTCGCCAAAGGGATAGGAATCCCAAAAGGACGGATGAGAAGAAGATCATCAAGAGATCTTCTAATACCAATCAAATTAACGGTATTGCGAATACCATACCCACGGGGAAGCAATAGTGAATTGCTTCTTATCGGTATGACTACACCCATTCCATAGAGAACAACAAGCTGATAGATACCATTCATAAAGAAGCCGATAATATAGCTTGTAACCATCTCTCGACCTCGTGCCATATTCAAGATTTTCCCACACCACCATCCAAGTATGACTGAAATCGGGGTAGAAATGATCATGGCAAGGATGATGCCTGGGATCCCTACGATACCCCAGTCACTGATCAGGATGAGCCCGATTTGACCGGCCATCGCACCAAGGGTCATACCAAAATTCAATCCCATCCCAGCGAGAATCGGAATCAGAAGACTGACAATCAAGAATGAGTTTCTTGAGATTCGGATTACAATTTCACTTACAAGATAGTTTGCAGAATAACCACTGAGAGGAATACCAAACGCACATATCACCAAGAACAGGATAGGAACGGTATTGTTTCCTATAATACGGAGAAGTTTTTGTGTTTTTGTCATCTGGAGTGTCATCGTATCACCTCCGTTTTTCTGGTCAAGGCGTATAGAATCATACCATTGGATACGACAATTCTGATAACCTCACTCATGTCTGTATGAATCATGGAATTCATTACAGAAGGGGTCATTGTTACAATACCTTGGAAGAGGAATGTACCAATTACTACGTTCAGGATGGAAGCCTTATTAACTGAAGCTCCTCCTATCAATATTGCAGATACTGCTGGGAGCGCCATGTAGAATGGCCCCATATATAACTGAATGAATCCAAAACTCTGCTGATATACCAAGATACCAATCGCACCAAGCCATGTAGACATGATTACACTCAACGTCCTGACCTTATCCACATTGATACCGCTCGCTCGAGCAAAGACTGAGTTTGAACCAACTGCGGTCATGGCAGTACCGGTCTTGGTATGCAAGAATGCCCAGATGATAAATGCCAGAAGCGCAAAGAATAACAACATCCCAGTAGGAATGGTTAGATGATCGGTCAACTGGATGGACAAGAAGTCATTGAGGACATGCAGGTAATATCCTTCCGTGGAAATAGTGGTACGCAAACCTGTTCCACTATACCCCCAAACCATGGTTGGGTTATTGAAAGGGAGCAACAACCACATGATACACATGAATGCAACACTGGAAAATCCAACATAGGTTGCAATCATCATCTCTCCACCCTTAACTCGGTTGAGCAATTGTCCATAACCCCAGCCAAGAATAACGGCAAATGGAGTCGCAAACAGGATTGCCAGCAGAAATGATGTTGGTCCTGGGATATTCACCTGGAGCGAGATAGTTGCACCCAACAGCCCCGCTATTATTCCCAAGGGAAGTCCAAAATTCAATCCACAGCCACTATGAATCATGGGAACCATTGCTAATACCATTACTGCATTCATTCCAAAGCGATTGAAGGTATCTGAGAGACTGGTTCCAATATTTACCCCAACAAAGGGAGCTGTAATAAAAAGCGACAAGAGGAACAACCCAATAATGATACGGGGCAATCCAAATGATTTAACGAGACCTTTAGCCGAAGAAGTCAGCTCCTGCAGATTCATACGCTCCCTCCTTCTAGTATCTGGCTCTGTTGCCCTATCATCAAGAGACCAAATTCCGCACTATCGGTGGTAGCTGGCAAGACACCGAAGACCTTCCCATCACTAATGATGGCAACCCGATCGCAGATTGCTCTCAACTCTTCTAATTCACTAGATATCATCACAATTGTCGTTCCACTTTCCTCATTGTATTTTCTGAGAGCTTTCAGAACCAGAGATTTAGCCCCAATATCGATACCTCGCGTAGGTTCAGATACAAAGAGTAGTTTTGGGCCTACTGCGAAGGCTTTTGCAAGACAGACTTTCTGTTGGTTTCCCCCAGAAAGTTCTTTCGCTCTTTGCTTGGTACTGGTACAACGGATTTCAAGTTGCTGTACATAGGATTCAGTTTCCTCCTCGATAGCAACTTGGTCACGCCATTTAAGTAAGCCTCCTAGATACTGTTTCAAATACTTCTCCTGAATCTGCATAGCAGTAAAGGAGATGTTCCATTCCAAGCTCTCGTCGAGGAGCAAGCCTACTCCCCGTCGGTCTTCACTTACAAAAGCCATTCCAGCATCCAGGAAGTGCCTGGGATTGTTTAGTGCAATCTCTTTACCTTCGAAAATGACTTTGCCCCCAGCAGGAAAGAGACCCATGGCTCCGTTGGGAATACCAAGTTTCCCTTGTCCAGCCATACCTCCAATCCCTAGGATTTCTCCCTTATGGATATCCAAGGATACATCCCTAACAATTTCACCAGGCATATCCACCCAGAGGTTCTGAAGGGAGAGCAACACAGGGGTGTTTTCGTAATCAAATCCTCTCGATTCTCTCTTTGAACTACCCACATCGCGGCCTACCATCCAACGAGCGATGTCAGCAATTACAATACCTTGAGAAGGTACTGTCTTGATAATCTGACCATCACGCATAACCATGATTGTGTTACAAACGTCAATGATTTCCTGTAAACGGTGGCTGATAAAGATGATGGAAATGCCACTTTCACTCAATAGCCGCATTGCCTTAAGCAGACTGTCTGCTTCCTGTTCCGATAGTACTGCCGTTGGTTCATCAAGCACCAACAACTTGATTCCTTCGGTAACATCCGTTGCTTCCTTGCTCAACTCACGTGCAATCTCAGTAAACTGCTTATGACCAACCGGCATCTGAGAAACCAACATATCCTTGTCCAAGGGGACATTAAGCCTGCCAATGGCGCGCTCGGAGATATGGTTCATTTGCTCACGATCGAGAATATTCAAGCGTTCCCCGAACAGCTCGGAAAAAACAGTATATTTCAATGGTTCCCGATTCAGCAGAATGTTTTCAGTGGCAGTAAAATCGGGCAAGAGTGAAAACTCTTGGTGTACCATCCCAATTCCTTTTGCGAGAGCGTCAATCGGAGAAGAAAATTGCACCTTTTCCCCATTGATCATGACATCCCCACCATAGCCACCAGTCTGATGAATCTCATCCATTCCAAAGAGAATTTTCATCAATGTGGATTTTCCGGCACCATTTTCTCCTACCAACCCCAATATTTCTCCCTTCTTGAGAGAGAAATTGATGTCGGTGAGTACTTTGTTCCCGAAAAAATCCTTGCTGATGTGCTTCATCTCCAGCAAAGGTGTTTCGTTTTCATGCATCTCTTTTATATCCTTCAAAACTTGGTTATGACTCTTGTCTGCCCAAACAACAGTCATACCCACGTTGTCGTTGCGTTTGAAACTAATCGCTACAAAGGGGGAGAGCAACACTCTCCCCCAATAATTCGATTACATTACCTTATTTGATGGCAAAATACTTCTCGGGAACAATCAATTCTGCGTTACCCATGTAGCCCTTACCCATCATGTAGGTATCTTGGTAGATAAGTACATGGTTTCTTGCACGAACGCCAGTGTTGACGTCGGTGTAGAAAGAACCATTCCACTTAGCACCAGGTGTATACTTACCATAGGCTTTCATCAGATCGGAAAGCTTGAGCAATTCACTCTCACCGCTAAGAACGTTGATAGCGTGCTGGCCAAGACCGGCAGTGGTAGTATAACCATAGGAGTATGCCCAGGTTCCGAAACGGCCTGAGCCACCCTTCTCAACAACAGAAGCCTCAACTTTCTCAAGGATTGCCTTGAAATCACCAGCTTCAGTAGAAAGGTCAATGCCCAATGCACCAGGATATCCCATGAGAGGACTTGGCAGGTCAGCTTCGATGAAGTAACCACCGTAGGTCATCAGTTGCTTGAGCAATGGCTCGGTGTGAGCATCATTTGTGCAGAAGAAAGCTGAATTCTGGCCATATGATTCAATCCAAGCGGGGACTTTTTCGAGAATGTACTGCTGAGCACCAGCAACACCTACATCAGAAGTCGGATCGGGAGCGGTTTCCATGACAAATTCCATTCCAAGCTCTTCACAAGTAGCACGCATAATTGCAACACGGCGACTCATAGTCTCATAGCTGAGGTGTCTTGGGAATGAGATGTGCACGAATGTGTCACAACCGAGTTCGTGAGCAGTTCGGATAATCAAGTATCCACGAGCAACAAAGTCGTTGTTAACAGCAAGGTCTGCTGCACTCTGGATAACACCTGGATCCTCATGTGCTTCACCAGCGATGGTAAGGATGTCAGGTCTTCTTTCCTTGATTCGGCGGAAAGCCTCAGTAGTTCCAGGGATTGCCTGATTTACGATGATAGCTTTCATCTTAGGATCATCAGCAAGACCACTGATAACGCTAATAGTAGTCTCAGCTTCATCCATGAAGTTATCAGGATAGGTGACGTGTTGGATTTTTCCACCATCATTCACTGAACCATACTCTTCCATAAGACGTTCTGCACCACGCAAATCATCCTCTGACTGGGATACAGTTCCGGTTACGATACCAATGTGGAAATCATCTGCAGCAGGAGCTGCAGCCGCTTCCTGTGCACCTTGAGCAAAAAGGAAGCCTGATGCTAACAGAACACAGAGAATGAACACAAAAGTCTTTTTCATTTTTTCTTCTCTCCTTAATCGGAATTTTTCCTAGTCTTAATAATACGGAGAAGATGGGATCAACGCAAGAAAAGATTGTTTATTTATACAAGTTTCTGTAAATTTTCTGCATAGATATAAAAAAGGACCCACTTTTTAGGTGCGACCTTGGTCAATTTATCATATTTGACTACTGCTATCTTGTTGCTTGCTGTCTTCTCACTTCATAAAGGAGGATCCCTGTTGCAACGGAAACGTTCAAGGAATCGATATGACCTGTCATAGGAATGGTGACCATATGGTCGCAGAGACGCTGCGTAAGCTGCCCAATACCCTTTCCTTCATTCCCCATTACCAATACGGTTCTATTAGGGAATGTAGTCTTGTATACTGCCTGCCCATCCATTGCCGCGCCGTATACCCAGAACCCTTGACTCTTCAAGTACTCAATTTCACGGTTGATGTTTGTCACTTGCGCCATGGGCACATAGTGCGCCGCCCCAGAGGAGACTTTGATGACCGTGCTGTTTGCATGGGCACTCCGTCTGTCAGGAATTACAACCAGGGATACAGAGAACTGATCTGCTGAGCGAAGGATGGCTCCAAGGTTCTGAGGATCGGTGATCTCATCAAGCACCAAAACGAGTGCGCTGTCATCATCCTTAAGATTCTTGCAAAAATCCTTTACTGAAAGATTCTGGGCCTTGCCACCCAACTCCTGTGCAGAACTCACAAGATCCAGCACAACACCCCGGTGATCCGCTTGGCTGACCATTCGGTCCATCTCAACCTTTGCAATCTTCTTGACTACTACTTTCGAGCTCAGTCGAGCTTGTCTCTCCAAATCCTGGGTATGTCCACCCATTCCCCTGGCGATGTAGAGCACCGACCCTGAGGAAGCCTTTTTCAGGCCTTCTTCTATGGCATGAAAGCCAATTATTTTCTCACCCATACAATGCTCCTATGCATTACGCGATGAAAGGGCTACCAACCATGGCAGCCCAATTCATTACGCTTCGAAAGGAACTGGATTGGGGGACTCATCCTCACCCAATGCAGCACTTAATTCCTGCATCAACTTCTTCGCCTTCATCCCCAATCGCTTGGGAATCTGGACCTGTAACTTGATGTACATGTCACCCCGGTCAGTTGTATTGAGTTTGGTAACTCCCCGACCTTTTACTCGTAGCATTTTTCCACTCTGGATACCAGAAGGAATGTTCACCTTGATGGAATTACCATCAATGGTAGGAACTTTTATCTCTCCACCCAAAGATGCCTGAGTTATCGAGATGGGGATCTGGCAGAATAGATCATAATCCTGACGGACAAAGTATTTATGGGGTTTGACATTGATGTATACATACAAATCCCCAGCTGGTCCTCCATTAGGTCCTGCATCTCCCATTCCTCTGAGTACTACCCTACTACCGGAATCAACACCAGCAGGAATGGAAACTTTCACTTTCTGTTGCTTTCTCTTCAACCCAGTGCCATGGCAGGATGAGCAGGGATTTTCAATGACATGACCACTGCCCCCACAGGTTGGACAGGTACTGGCGATTGCAAAGAATCCACTGTTTCGCCTTACTTGTCCTGAACCATTACAGGTCGGACAAACCTTAGTTCCAGATCCACCTTCACTCCCACTTCCATGACAGACATCACATGCTACCTGATGGGAGTACGCAACTTCGATTTTCGTGCCAAAAACAGCATCCTTAAAATCGATTTCCACGTCATACCGGAGGGAAGAACCGGCTTCAGGGCCTCTCTGGCCACCCCGGCCTTGAGATCTTCCACCACCACCCCCGAAGAAGGAGCTGAAGATATCTTCAAAACCACCACCGCCAAATCCACCGCCAAAAATGTCGCTGAAATCACGGTACACATTGGAGTAGTCATGACCACCACCATTGGCGCCATCAACTCCCGCAAAACCGTATTGATCGTACATTTTGCGTTTCTTTTCATCACCTAGGACATCATATGCCTCAGTTGCTTCCTTGAAGCGATCCTCGGCTGCCTTGTCCCCTGGATTACGGTCTGGGTGGTTGGTAATTGCCAGTTTGCGATATGCCTTTTTAATTTCGTCTAGTGTTGCAGTCTTTCCAACTCCAAGCACTTCATAATAATCACGTTTCGCCACGGTGCGACTTCCTTAGAACAGATTGGCTTTAGAAACATCATGTCGGCCGAAGCCGACATGATGGTAAGCCGTTTGAATATAGTACCTTGTAATCGACTCCTTAGTCTACGACCTCAAAGTCGGCATCTTCAACGCCGTCCTTGGGCTTTTTGGTCTCCCCTGTTGATTCCTGGGAGGCAGAATCCTGTGCTTGGCCTTCAGCGCCCTCAGCGCCAGAGGCTGCACTCTGCTTATAGACTTCTTCAGCCAGCTTGTAAGAAGCTTGCTGCAAGGCTTCAACTTTGGCCTTGATCTCTTCTGCAGTTGCACTCTGATTGTCCATGACACCCTTGAGGTCTGCAACAGCACTTTCGATGGTAGCCTTATCCTCACTGCTGATCTTATCACCATAATCCTTGAGGGACTTTTCGGTGGAGTAGATCAAGCTGTCAGCTTCATTGCGGGCATCGATACGAGCACGTTCTCTCTTGTCCTCTTCAGCGTGGGCTTCTGCTTCCTTGACCATCTTGTCGATTTCATCTTCGCTGAGGCCACTGGAGGATTCGATACGAATCTTCTGTTCCTTACCGGTACCCAGATCCTTTGCAGATACGTGGACAATACCGTTGGCATCGATGTCGAAAGTAACCTCAATCTGTGGTACACCACGAGGGGCTGCAGGAATACCAACCAAGTCAAACTTTCCAAGTGTCCTGTTCTGACTGGCCATCTCGCGCTCACCCTGCAGGACATGAATGCTTACAGCAGTCTGTCCATCAGCAGCAGTACTGAAGATCTGGCTCTTCCGGGTTGGGATGGTCGTATTCCGCTCGATCAGACGAGTGCAAACACCACCAAGGGTTTCAATGCCCAAGGAGAGCGGGGTAACATCCAGCAAAAGAACATCCTTTACAGAACCACCGAGAATACCACCCTGAATGGCAGCGCCCATGGCAACTACTTCATCTGGGTTTACACCCTTGTGCGGCTCCTTCTTGAACAGCTCCCGGACCATAGCCTGCACCGCAGGAATTCTTGTGGATCCACCAACCAGGATGACCTCATCGATATCAGCAGCGTTCAAGCCTGCATCACGAAGTGCATTCTGCACGGGCACTTTTGAACGCTCTACCAAATCAGCAACCAGCTGCTCAAACTTTGCACGGGTCAATGTCATCTGAAGGTGTTTTGGACCACTGCTGTCAGCGGTGATGAACGGCAAGTTGATATCGGTGCTGGTCGAGTTGGAGAGCTCAATCTTTGCTTTCTCTGCTGACTCTCTTAGTCTCTGCAAAGCCATTTTGTCAGCTGCCAGGTCAATCCCATTGGATTTCTTGAACTCACCAACAATCCAGTCAATAATTCGCTGGTCAAAGTCATCACCACCAAGGCGGGTATCACCATTTGTGGATTTTACTTCAAAAACACCATCTCCAAGCTCAAGAATGGAGATATCAAAGGTACCACCACCGAGGTCATAGACAGCAATTTTTTCCTCACGATTAGCATCCTTGCCCAAGCCATAAGCCAAAGCAGCTGCAGTGGGCTCATTTACGATGCGCTTCACATCAAGCCCAGCAATCTTACCGGCATCTTTGGTAGCCTGTCTCTGGGCATCGTTGAAGTATGCAGGGACAGTGATAACGGCTTCAGTAACCGGTTCACCAAGATAGTCCTCAGCTGTCTTCTTCATTTTCTGCAATACTGCTGCAGAAATTTCCTGGGGAGAGAAAGACTCTCCACGGATTTCAACTTTTATTTCATCGCTACTTCCAGCGGTTACCTTATAGGAGACCTTCTGGAGTTCAGAAGGAACTTCACGGTACTTTCTACCCATGAAGCGCTTGATGGAATACACGGTATTCTCAGCATTGGTAACAATCTGGTTCTTGGCAGGCTGCCCAACCAGGCGGTCTCCCTTGGCGGTAAATCCAACAACACTAGGGGTTGTCCGCTGACCTTCGCTGTTCGCGATGACCACGGGATCATTTCCTTCCATTACTGCTACGCAGCTATTGGTAGTCCCCAAGTCAATTCCAATAATTCTTCCCATGTTATATTTCTCCTCTCCAAATTAACTATCAAATATTCAATACGGGTTTCTTACCCGTGAACCAAAGGTACTCATACCGCATCCAATCGTCAAACGTTTGGCTTGCCAACTTTTACCTTTGCAGGCCTGAGTACCCGGCCATGTAATTTATATCCAACGACGTACTCTTCCAGTACTACTTCGTGTTCCAGGGAATCATCAACAACCATTTGATAGGCTTCATGCTCAAGTGGGTCGAACTCTTTCCCTACAGATTCAATTCTCTGCAAACCCCAGTTTTTCTCCAGGGTAGAATAGAGCTGACTATTAACCATGACCACACCATCATGCACTTTCTCATAGTCCTTTGTAGCCTCCGCTGCCTGAAGGGCTCGGCCAAGGTCATCCAACGGTTGAAGAAGATCCTTGATCAGGTTTTCATTCGCAAACTTCACAGTCTCTTCCTTGTCTCGGAGAAGACGTTTCCTATAATTCTCAAGATCAGCACGGTCACGAAGCATTTGCTCCTTCAAAGAGGTGGCTTCTTCCTGTGCAGCAGCAAGCTGTTCCTTCAATCGCACGATTTCCAACTCCTTCTGTTCCACTTCAGACATTTCCTGCACTTCTTGTTCTTGTGTAGGCTGATTTTTACTCTCTTGTGTGTGAAGTTCCTCTTTCACTTCTGAATCAACAACAGGCTGTGCACTCTCGGACTTGCTTTCTTTCTGTTTCTTTTCCATTCTATTCCTCAATTTCCCATATGCCAGCGAAAGATGCAGGCACATGTCTATTCACAAGCCCAACATGCAAATACTTGCATATGCCAGGCCGTAGCTTTTAATAGTGTATAGCGTAATGAGTAGCCCACCCCTGGGCTTGCCGATAACATACTCACACCGATGTGCAAGCGTCAAGTAGTTTTATCGTCTTCGTCATCCAAAGAGATTTCTTCCTCATCTCCCTCAGGGACATATTCAACCCAAGGAGAATGGTCATCCTCTACTTCAGATTTATCCTCCACTTCAGATTCATCCTCTCTCTTAGTTTCTTCATTTGAAATCTGATCATCTGGAACTGTTTGTTCCTGCTCCAGAGAAGCAAGTTCTTCCTGTTTGGTTTGCAATACGTGCTCGACGTTGTGCAAGGATTCTTGCTTCTCAGTAAGTTGCAAGGTAAGTGCTGCAAAAGAAGCTGCCAAAAGCTCTTTTGCTTTGTGCTCTTCTGCATTCTCAGAGGCTAATGCTTCATGGTTCTTCTTCATCGCAGTCAACTCTTCCTGCAGTGCAGCAGCCTCTTCCCTGAGATGAAGAATAATCTGCTGGAGCTCCTCTTGCTTACGACCACTCTTACGCAAATTCTCAGTTGCTTTGTCATGTTGTTCACAAAGTTGCTGGATTTCATCACTGAACACATGCAAACTATCGTACTCTTGCTGTTCCAGTTTTTGGCTCATCAATTGAGCTTGTTCCATTCGCTGTTGCAACTCCTCCAGATACGAGGAAACCGTGTGAATCATGGTCTGGAACGCTTGGTCTGTCTTGGTTATGGTATGGGTGAACACGGCTTCCATATCATGGTCACATTGCTGGCTGAATTGGGAGAGGGTTTCAGTAATACGACTCTTTACATCCTCAATCAAGGAGAGGAGGTTCTCTTTTTCTGTCCTGAAGTATTTCTGGCTCTCGGTCTTGATGGACTCGTATTGGCTCTTCTGTTCATTCACATCCTGGAAAGCCTGTTCCCTCACCGCTTCCAATTCACGTCTGCTGTTGGTAATTATCTGCTCTGCATCGTCACCGATTTGTCTGATTTTTGCCAACTGAGAAGTCAGGATTGAAAGAGAGTCAGCCTCATTGCTTTTCAGAGTCTCTGCATGGCTCGCCACACGACTCTGGTTCTGCCGCTCCACTTCCTGGACCTCAGCTTCATATTCCTGTAGCTTTGCATAGGATGAATCAAGAAGCTGTTTTACCTTCAACTGCTGTTGGCTGATTGAGTTGCTACCCTCTTCAACTGCCTCCTGAAGCATCTGCTTGAAAGCCTCTATTCGTTCATCAAAATGGTTGATCGTTGCATCTACTGCTTCTATACGTTGAATTTCTTGTTTTGTGTGCTCGATACGGGCTTCTACTTGTGCTGTGGTAGTTCCTAGCTTGGTGAGAGAGTCCCGGTAGGTATTGAGCACGCCCTGTAGTTTGGCGAGATCGTCACTCCTCGCCTCAAGGTCCGTCATCTGGGTCTCTATCCTAAGAAGCATCTGGTTGGCAGCGTCAATTCGGTGATTGATTCGCTCCTCCACTTGCTGGGAGGTGTCTTTGAATTGATTACGAGAGGCTTCCAGTTCCCGGGAAAACTGCCCTACTTTCTGTTTCATGAGATCCAGACGGCGGTCACGCTTGTCTTCTACACGAAGCATGTAGATGATAATGAGCGTGATGATAAACAGGATTACCGGAAGCAAAAGCTCGAGTCCCATCGAAAAACCTCCTACCAGAACATCCTCAGAGTACCAGAGAAGCAAACTCCTTCCAAGAGCTTACCACCAAGTCAGCTTCAGGGAAACTCTTGTGGGTATCCTTGGTTATCAAGCAGGAATGCATCCCTGCCTGTTTTGCACCACGGCAATCCTTGGTGTAACTGTCACCCATATAGAGTACCTGGCGGGAATCTACCTGCAAGCGATCAAGCAAGAAGGAAAAAGCTTTCTCACTTGGTTTCAAATAGCCACTTTCCTCAGTACTGTAGGCATAGTCTACCAACTCATCAATTCCTAGGGTCTGTAACTTACCAGCCAAGGGAAAATCACTGAAAACCGCAATCTTCACACCTTGTGAATGTACTTGCTCAAGAGTCTCAACCATTGTCGGATACGCCTTGATACTCAAAAAAGAACGTGCCCAAGCCTGATAAAACTGCTTATCAACAGCAGCCTTAACCTGGTCAGTTGTCCGATTCCCCCTTAAGCGAGATGCAACAAGCTTAGCCTGGCGATCTATAAGTCCCTCGCGATTTTCAGGAGAGGTAGGGTGCAGGTCCTGCACCCTACGGTACTCCTTTCTTGCCCAGTTGAAAGCCTTGGCAAGAGTAAGAGAAGGAAACAGGGAACGAACCATTCTTACATTGAGCATCCTCTTTGGATAGAGCGTGCCATCAATATCGAGCGCGAGAACCTTGATATCTTTCTCTTGCAGATACCCCATCCTCAACCTCGTTTCTTGCCGGTGGTACGCTTTGCCTGTTTTTCAATTCGCTTTCGTGACTTGTCAACTGAAGCCACGTTGCCTGGCTTGGTCCCTTTTGGCTTTGCAAATGCTCTTCCGCCAATATTACGCTTCACCTCAGGCTTTGGACCATCCACTACTGGTTTTTTGGGTCCTCTCTCATGCAAGGAAGGATTTCTCTTACGTTCACGCAGATCTACCTCAATGGGAATCTGGGTGAATCCCAGGTCTCGGCGAATACAGTTCTTCAAGTACTGGACATAGATCTGCGGGAAGTCCTTGATTCGGTTGACGAACATAAGGAACTTCACTGGATTGGCACTGAACTGGGTACCGTAATAGACCTTGTAATGCCCCATGCTGCCTCGTGGGGGCTGATAGGCCTCTCCCCACTCCTTGATCGCTTCGTTCAGCTGAGAAGTGTCAATACGCTTATTGAGCTGCTTCCAGACCCCCCATACTGTATCGAGTAGCTTGCCAATATCCTGTCCCTTGAGAGCGCTGATTGACGTGATGGGCGCAAAGCCAAGAATGGGGAAAAGGAACCTGATCCTGTCCTTGATAGCCTGAAGCTCGTTCCCTATTCCAGTGAGCAAGTCAATCTTATTCAATACCAGGATGATCCCCTTGCCCCTACGTACAATAAGGTTGGCAATCTTTTTATCCTGGTCTGAGAGCCCCTCGATAGCATCCACCATCAACAACACTACATCAGCCTCATCGATGGTCTTGATTGCACGATTGACGGAGTAGTATTCCACATCCTCCTCAACCTTGCTCTTACGCCTGATACCTGCAGTATCAAGTACGGTAAAGTCACTACCCTTGTATGAGAAAGTTCCCATGACAACATCACGGGTAGTGCCTGCAATATCACTGACAATTGAAACATCCGAACCGACCAAGAGGTTGGTGAGGGTGGACTTGCCTGTATTTGGCTTGCCCATAATAGCCAGCTTAACACGCTCGGTTTCTTCAGGAGCCTCATCAAGGCTTACCATTTCCAGCATGCCAAGCAGGGTATCTTCCAGATCTTCAATGCCCAGACCGTGGGCGGCTGAAATACCCACCACACGTTGAAATCCATACTGGTAGTACTCCCAGACTAGGTCATCACGCTTGGGGTCATCAACCTTGTTTACCACAAGCAGGACCTTCTCGCTGTATGGGCGCAATGCTTTCAGCAATTCTTCGTCCTCAGCCGTAACAGCAGTACATTCCATCATAAAAATGATGGCATCACTTTGTGAAAGAAGGCCTAAACTCTTATTTGCTACCAGGTCATCGAACCCTTCTCGCTCTACCTTTACCCCACCACTATCAACAAGTGTTACAGGATGGTTCCCAAGGTACCAGCGCTCAGGAATCAAGTCACGGGTAACCCCTGGGGTCGGATCGGTAATTGCCCGTCTTTTGCCGATCAAGCGATTGAACAAAGTGGACTTACCCACATTTGGGCGGCCTACAATAGAGATAACCGGAATCTTTGCCGGTGAATCTTGTGTGTCAGATGGTGGTGAAATGATCGAATCGGTCATGCATCCACTCCCTTATAAACGTATTTATCGTGAGATATGAGTCCATTTCCAAGACCTGCTGTGCCAGTGCTCTCGCATCTTCAGAAGAGACCGAGCGCAAGATTTTTCGCACCTGCAGGAGGCTTTGGGACCCCATGCTCAATTCATCCAACCCCATACCGGCCAACAGCACGGAACAGAGAGGATCGGAAGCCATCTCCCCGCAGAGGCTTACCGGTATGTTGTTCTGGTGGGCTTTCTCTACGATCATGTGGATCGATCGCAGCACCCCGGGGTGAAATGGCTGATATAGGTAGGCTATCTTCTCGTTACCCCGATCAACAGCAATGGTATACTGGATCAGGTCATTGGTTCCGATTGAGAAGAAGTCAACCTTCTTTGCCAAGATGTCTGCACATAAGGCTGCAGACGGTACCTCGATCATGGTTCCAATTTTAATATCAGGATCGAAGGGGATCTGCTCATTCCGGCAATCCTCCTTGACATGTTCAAGGAGATGCAAGACCGCATTCAGCTCCTCGACCCCGCTGATCATTGGAAACATGATCTGCAACTTACCATATACGCTGGCGCGGAGCAATGCTCTCAGCTGTACGGTAAAAATATCCTTTCGGGAGAGGCAGAAACGTACAGCCCTCCACCCAAGTACAGGATTTTTCTCATCTATTCCGAGACCTTTTACAATCTTGTCACCACCGATGTCGATGGTACGGATGGTAACCGGTTTTGGAGAAACGGCTTCCAGGACATGCCTGTATGCCTCGAACTGCCGTTGTTCTGAAGGAAGTTCCAAGGACTCCATGAAAAGGAATTCTGAGCGGAACAACCCAACCCCACTAGCGCCACTTTCCTTGACAGCATCGACCTCAATACTGGTCTGGATGTTTGCCTTCAGCAACATGGTATGCCCATCGGTCATCTCGGTGGGAAGGTCAACCATCTTCTTCAGTTCACCTTCATGTTCCTGCCAGAGCGCAAAACGCTCATCAAGCATCTGTGCGACGTTCAAGTCAGGACGGACATAGACTTCCCCATACGATCCATCCAAAATGATCTCATCGCCATCCTTCACATTTCTGGAAGCAGTACCAGTGGCAAGGACCGTAGGGATATTGAAGGCACGTACAAGGATTGCCACATGGCTTGCCCTGCCTCCCCCATCCAAGCTAATCCCAAGGATATGGGTCTTGTCCATGCTGAACAACTCAGAAGGCATGAGAAAATCAGCAACCAGAACCACGTCCTCATCAAGCGCTTCCAATGGTCGCTGTCCATCTCCCTTGACTGCAGCAATTAGATGGAGTGAGATATCCTTGAAATCGAGAGCTCGTTCACGCAGCAACTCATCCGTGGATTGTTCGAGCAAACGTACCATCTCATTTGTTACAGAATCGATGGCCCATTGGCTGCACACAAGATTGGTCGTGATATATGACTCGATCTGCCCGATATACTCGGGGTCATCAAGCATCATCAAGTGGGTCTCAAGGATATCCTTCGACTCTTTGGAAATCTTGCTGGTGTTGTGTTCTTGCAGATGTGCTCTCGCCGCATTGACAGCTTCCTTGAATTTCTCTAGCTCTGCTGTCACGCCATCTGCAAGGATATGCCGTTTTTCTGCAGCACTTGCGGCGTTACGATGCACCAACGCCTTGCCCTTTGCGAGCCCCTCTGAAGCCGCTATACCCTTGAATATCCTCATATGTAATGTACTATACGGACTTTATGGTCAGATGTAAAGCTGGAAACCCTCCAACAGTTCTGGTAGAATGACTCCCATGGAAATGGATGAAGCTCCCAAACCAAGACGCACTATCTCTCCCCTATTTATACTGTTAGCATGGATTCTTTTTACCCTTGGTGTTTTCGCCCTTGGCTATCCAAGGGTTCGCCAAGCAGTCATTTCCAGTGGTGTTCTCCAATATGCCCGCCAAGGAGAGGATAGCCCTCTGTTGCCGTCTCAGGTCAGGACAGTGCAGGTCGCATTCATAACAGCCAGTGGAAAGCAGCAACTTGTTTCCTTCCAAACCGAACGAATGGGAGGAAGCCAATACCATGACAGTTATGAAGCACTGCTTGGGGGACCTACGAGAGAGGTGCTCAACTTAGGATTGGTGAGCTATATTCACCCGAAAACCTCCCTTATCGGAGTAACGCTATCAAACAAGATCCTCTTTGTTGATATAAGTAAGGATTTCTTGGATAGCTTGGATATTGTGAAAGCAACAGAACAGATGAAAACCACTGCTCTAGCATTCAGCCAGGTCAAGGATCTGGTTATTTTGGTTGAGGGAGAACCGCTAGAACAATAGAGCCTTTACTCGCGATGAAAAGGAATTCTTATCCATTCCGACCTCTGGTTTCAGAAGTGCAAGGAATTCAATATTACCTTTGTGACCCTTGAGTGGACTTTTTGTAAGTTCGTGTATGCCTACCCCATCCTCTTCAAGCAAATCAAACACTCTGAGCATTACATCCAAAAGAACCTCGGGGTCCTCAACAACTCCGTTGAAATCCTCCAATCCCTTCGGAACCTCAAACTGCGGCTTGATCAGCGAGACCAGCCAGGTATTGTTGCAGAGCGAAAGGATGTGGCTTGCAGCCCCTGCGATGGAACGGAAGGAAAGATCGCATACAGCAGCATCACAAGGAGGATCCAAGTCCTCCAAGGTCATGATGTTCTGCCGTTCATGTACCTGCACTTGATCATTGGTACGGAGTTTCCAATCAAGCTGGTTGTACCCTACATCCACACTATGCACCAAGGCAGCCCCACGTTTGAGCAGACAATCAGTGAATCCTCCAGTGGAAGAACCCGCATCAAGCATCACCAATCCGCTTACATCCAGGGAAAACTTATCCAGGGCATGCTCGAGCTTGAAACCACCACGGGAGACATAGGTATCAAAGGTAAAAGAAAAGGTTGCATGAGAGGACACCAACTGCTTTGGATCAGTGGACAGCACCCCATCCACCAATACATTACGACAGACGATGTATGCAGTGAGTTGGTCCTTGGTGTACTCATCATACTGCTGGCAGAGGGCCTGCAGCAGGGCTACCTTCCTCTCTTTCATCAAATATCGTACAACCTCGTAAATCGTTCAATACTGAGCGCCTGTCCACTGGCAGTATCCAGGGTAATGCATACCCCCTGTATGACCGGTGCAGTGTCAGCAATCTCGCTTCGAAGCGGCATTTGGGTAAGTTGCCTTGCAATCGAAATATCAGGTTTCGAGCCGATGACACTCTCCGACGGGCCGCAAAGACCTAGATCCGTAATGTAGGCAGTCTTGTGGGGAAGAATTTTCTCATCAGCTGTTTGTACGTGGGTATGTGTTCCAACTACCGCACTCACTTTGCCATCAAGATAAAGCGCCAAGGCTTCTTTCTCCTCAGGGTTCTCTGCATGGAAATCCACAAAGATCAGGGGAGTCTGCTTTCGCAACTTCGCCACTTGGTCTGAACCAACTCGGAAAGGACAATCAATGGATGGCAGGGACTGTCTTCCTTGCAGGTTGAGGACGCCAACCTTATGTCCCTTGACCTCAACGACCACAGAGCCGTGACCAGGTGCTGCAGGGGGATAGTTGGCAGGACGAAGCAAACGTTTCTCGCTATCCAGCAGTGGCCTTAAGTCATCCTGCTGCCAGATATGGTTCCCACTGGTGATCACGTTCACCCCAAGTGAGAAGAATTGGTTCATCAAATCGACATTCAGGCCAAAACCACCGGCTGCATTCTCGCCATTCACGATAACCATGTCAGCTCGATAATCCTTGACCAATGTATGTAATCCAAGAAAGAGAGCCCTGCTCCCGGGCTGTCCACAGACATCGCCCAAAAGCAGGACTACCATTGTTTTAGTATCAGACACAAACAACCTACCTAGCGTACTCGACAACCCTCATCTCACGGATGATGGTCACCTTGATTCTGCCCGGATACCTCAGTTCAGCTTCGATACGGCTGGCGATGCCCTTGGCAATCTCCTTAGCCCCATCGTCGTTCACCTGGTCATTATTAACCAGAATCCTGAGCTCTCTACCGGCTTGGATGGCATAGGCCTTATCCACGCCTTCAAAACTCTCAGCGATGTGTTCCAGTGACTCAAGGCGCTTGATGTAATTATCGAGCGTCTCCCGCCTTGCTCCTGGCCGTGCTGCACTGATAGCGTCGGCTATCTGCACAATTACTGCTTCCAGGGTCTGCGGTTCTGTATCGTTGTGGTGAGCAAGGATGGCATTCACAATCTTGGGATCTTCCCCAAGACGTTTAGCCATTTCTGCACCCATTTCCGCGTGGTTTGCGTCACTCTCAGTTTCAGTTCCTTTTCCGATGTCATGCAGGAGTCCAGCACGGAGTGCCAACTCACTATTTGCACCGACCTCACTGGCAATCATGCCGGAGAGTATGGCTACTTCCTTTGAGTGATTCAACACATTCTGCCCATAGCTGGTTCTAAAGTATAGTCGACCAAGTGCACGAATCATCTCAGGGCTCACATTATGTACCCCTAGGTCGAAGATGACTTTCTCACCTTCATCTGCAATGATCCTTCCTACTTCCTTCGATACCTTGTTCACCACCTCTTCGATACGAGCAGGGTGGATTCTTCCATCCTGGACAAGTCTCTCGAGCGCGACACGAGCAATTTCCTTCCTAACTGGGTCAAAACAGGAAATAACTACAGCCTCAGGCGTATCGTCGATGATTACATCCACACCAGTGAGTGTTTCCAAGGTGCGGATATTGCGGCCTTCACGACCGATTATCCTACCTTTCATCTCATCACTGGGAAGATTCACCGAACTGACCGTCACATCACTGACGACCTCTGTTGCCAACCTTTGAATCGAGGTAACGACGATATCCCTTGCTTTTTTGTCAGCGGAGAGCTGGGCCTCTTGCTCAATCTTGTTGATCATGAGCTGGGCATCTCTCCTCGCATCGTTGTACATGGTTTCCATGATGATATTTTTAGCTTCATCAGCGGAAAGTCCAGCGATACGTTCAAGTTCTGTAATCAAGCTGCCTTCTTTCTCGGCAATCTCTTGTTCTTTCTTGGAAAGGTTTCCTTCCCAATCTCCCAATTGCTTTTTGATAGCATCCAAATCAGCCTGCTTATGCTCGAGATTTTCCTCTTTTTGCGTGAGTCTTCTCTCAGAACGTTGCAGTTCAATCCGTCTCTCTCTAGCCTCTCGTTCCTGCTGTTGTTGTTCTTTCAACAACTGATCCCGAGTCTCAAGCAAAAGCTCTTTGCTTTTTGCTTCCGCTTCCTTTATAGCTTCCTCATTCAACCTAATAGCTTTCTGTTCAACGGAGGTAAGCTTAAATTTCGCATACAGCCAACGGCCTAACCAACCAAAGATGATACCAATAAAACAACTTAGGAGGATCAAAAGTATATTGTTCATATACTACCCCCTATTATAATGGTACAATAATACGTACGGCTGTCAGAATTGTCAAGGCTAAACCCATCTGTTATCTTGGCTTACAGTACAAGTTGTTCAACAGATTGTTAATAATTGTGCTTTCAGAAGACGAAACAAAACCGCTGTCATTACAACAGCGGCTTTGCCCATACGGGCATATACTACAGGTGAAGAGACCCAATAGAGGCTTATTTCTCCTCTTTGTCCTTCTTCTCAGCCTTCTTGGCTGGTTTTGAGGCCTTCTTTTCAGTCTTCTGTTCAGATTTCTTCTCAGTCTTCTTCTCAGCTTTCTTTTCAGTCTTCTTTTCGGCCTTCTTCTCGGGCTTTGAAGTTTTCTCCACCAGCTCGAGGATTACCATCTCGGCAGCGTCTCCGAGACGATTGCCGGTCTTCAGGACACGGGTGTAACCGCCCTTCCGCTCGACAAACAAGGGAGCGATCTCTGTGAAGAGCTTTGCAACAATTGCTTCATCATAAATGTCCCGTGCAATCTGGCGGCGATTGGCCACATTGTCAACTTTAGCGCGGGTGATCATTTTCTCAGCCATTTTGCGTACTTCCAGAGCCTTTGCCTTGGTGGTCTCAATCCGCTCATATCTGAACAGACTGGTCACCATGTTGCGCTTCAAAGCTTTGCGGTGAGCAGAGCTTCTATTAAGCGCATTGAATCCAATCTTATGCTTCATTCTCTTCTTCCTTGTTCCCTGGTACTTTGATTGCAGTTTTCAGGACACTGTAGTCGGTCATCCCAAGGCTGAGATTCCACTCCTTCAGTTTTTCCTTAATTTCCTGGAGGCTCTTCTTGCCGAAGTTCCTCGTTTTTGCAATCTCTTCCTCAGTCTTCTTGGTGAGATCGCCGATGGTTCGGATGTTTGCGTTCTTCAGACAGTTGCTGGAGCGTACTGTCAATTCAAGCTCCTCAACGGAAGTGTTGAGAATCTTGCGGACGCGTTCCTCCTCTTCATCAACTTCGTCATTGTTGTTGATCAACGTTTCATCAAAGTTAATAAAGATCTGGAAATAATCCTTTGCAATCTTAGCAGCCTCTGCAAGCGCATTCTGAGGAATAATCGTACCATCAGTGTAGATTTCCAGTGTAAGCTTGTCATAATCACTACGATAGCCGACACGGGTGGGTTCAATCGAATACTTTACGCGGGTAACCGGTGAGAAGCTGGCATCGATGGGGATAGTCCCAATCTCTTCCACATACTTCTCGTTGATTTCAGACGGGACATAGCCCCTACCAAGGTCTATCTGAACTTCCATCTCGATGTTGGCATCATCCATCATCGTGAAAAGAACCAGATCCTTGTTGGTGATCTCAACCTGGTCACGCTCGAAGTTTGCACCGGTCACAACGCCGGGTCCCTTACACTCGATGAGGAGGTTTGTACCCTCCGAGTCATCGGGCATCTTGATCTGCAGTTTTTTGAGCGAGGCAATGATATCCGCGATATCTTCGCGAACACCGGGAAGCTGCTCATACTCACTTGAGATCAAGTGGGGAACACCATCTTCATTGAAGCTGGTGAACTTTACGGCAGTGACGGCATACCCCTGGATCGATGAGAGGAGTACCCTCCTAAGCGTGTTACCGATCGTGGTACCAAAGCCTCTCTCAAACGGATAAGCGATGAATTTCCCATAGTTCGGCTCAACTGCGCTATGTTCGAAGGTGATCCCCTTGGGCTTCTTAAAGCCCTTCAGAAGGTTTTTGCGTGCCATGGTTACTCCTTATCTGGAATACAACTCGACAACCAGCTGCTCGTTTATCTTTTCGAGCTCGGTGACTTCACTTCTTCTCGGAACTGCGATGAAAGTGCCTTTCATGGCATCTACATCGAGGTTCAGCCACTGGCATACGCCACTTTTGGTGTATTCCTTGAGGTTTTCTTTAATAATCAACATCTTCTGACCACTCTTGCCTACGGAAACCTCATCACCTGGGCGAAGGCGGTAAGAAGGAATGGAAACACGCTTGCCATTCACGAAAACATGTCCGTGATTAACCAGCTGTGCAGCCTGACTGCGGCTGGAAGCAAAGTGGAGTCTAAACACCACGTTATCAAGCCTCTGCTCAAGAAGCATGATCAAGTTTTCACCGGTCTTACCGGGAAGTCTTGTTGCCTCATTGAAGGTAAGCTTGAACTGCTTTTCAAGCATGCAATAGGTTCTTTTCAGTTTCTGCTTCTCGCGCAACTGCAGACCGTAGTCGGTCGGCTTCTTGGAGCGCGCGCGGGGATCCTTACCAGGAAGCCCAGTGGACTTGATGTCATTAAGCGGGCACTTGCCACTGTGGCATCGATCACCCTTGAGGAACAACTTCGTCCTCTCTGCTCTACAATATCTGCACTTAGGTCCAGTATATCTAGCCATGTATCTGCTCTCTCCTCATCAGACTCTTCTACTCTTGCGAGGTCTGCATCCATTGTGTGGGATGGGGGTGACATCACGAATGGAACGGACCTTAAGCCCGAGCACACCCAACGTCCTGATGGCGCTCTCACGTCCAACACCGGGTCCCTTCACAAATACGTTCACTTCCTGCAATCCACTATCCATAGCAGCCTTGGCAGCCTTTTCGGCAGTGGTCTGTGCTGCATAGGGAGTGGACTTCTTAGCGCCACGGAAACCAAGTCCACCGGCACTAGCCCAAGATACCGCATTCCCGTTCAGATCGGTAACGGTAACAATGGTATTGTTAAAGGTCGCCTGAATATAGACATTGCCTTCATATACCGTTTTCTTGACTTTACGTTTAATAGTAGCCATGTGCTATCTGCTCCTTATTTCTTCTTGGACGCAACGGTCTTCTTCTTACCCTTGCGAGTACGGGCATTGGTTTTTGTCCTCTGTCCGTTAACGGGAAGACCCTTACGATGACGAAGGCCACGATAGCAACCGATGTCCATAAGGCGCTTGATGTTCAGAGCGACCTCTGTTCTCAGACGTCCTTCTACTTTGTACTCTTCCTCGATCACCTTGCGCAATACTGCCAGGTCATCACTGGAAAGGGTATTAATACTTGTATCGGGATCAATTTTTGTTTTTTCACAAATCTCAACCGCCGAAAACCTACCAATCCCATAAATATAGGTTAAGGCGATTTTTACTGCCTTGTTCGGCAAATCTACACCTGCAATTCTCGCCATTCATGGCCTCCTGAATTTCTCTAATAGAGTGGAAGGCTTGCGCCGAACCCTGTTTATCTCTGTCTCTGCTTGTGCTTGGGGTTCTCACAAATAATGCGGACCACCCCATTCCGTCTGACTACTTTGCACTTGTCACAAATCGGTTTGACACTTGCTCTTACTTTCATGTTCTAGCTCCTAGCCTAAATGTGTTTCGACTTCCTCTTCTTGCCGTCAACATTGAAACCATCGTAGTGGTGCATCTTCATAACACCTTCAATCTGTCGCATGGTATCCAAGTCAACACCGACAAGAATCAGTAGTGACGTTCCACCGAAAAGCATTGCAACAGTTGCAGGGAAGTTGAAGAACATCTGCACCAGCGTAGGAATCAAGGCAATGAAAGCCAAGAACAGGGAGCCAGGGAGAACAATGCGGTTAAGCACCTTAGTAAGGTACTCTTCAAGTTTCTCGGAACGTACGCCGGGAACTGAACCACCATTCTCACGAATCTGTTTGGCCATCTCCACCGGGTTCATTGAAACCTGGGTATAGAAGAAGGCAAACCCTATGATCAACAGGGCGTAGATAATCAGATAGGGGGCACCCTGTGGATTCAACCAATTAGCGAAGGCAGCAAGCCACCTCACCTCTTGTCCCAAAGTAGTTGCGATCTGCAACGGGAAGGAAAGCAAAGCACTTGCAAAGATTACCGGGATAACACCTGATGGGTTGACCTTGATTGGGATGTACGTACTTTGTGCACCGTACATCTTACGGCCTACCACACGCTTGGCATAGTTCACGGGAATCTTTCTTACGCCCTGCTCTTCATACACGACGAGAGCAACAACAACTAAGAACATTACAAAGACCACCAAGACGACGATTGGGTTCAGAACACCCGCGGAGATGCTCTGGAACAGAACCGATACGGCCTCGGGAAATCTTGCTACAATACCGGCGAAGATCAACAGACTGATACCGTTTCCGATACCCCACTGGGTGATCTTGTTACCGATCCAAATCAGGAGCATGGAACCGGTCGTTACGGTAAGCATAGCTACCAATGTGAACGGAACGGTGCTCATTGTCATCACGCCGGGAATGGAGTTGGCGTAGATGGTTACTACATACGACTGAATCAGACAAACTACAATCGTACCATATCTGGTGTACTGCTGAATCTTCTTATGCCCGGATGGGTCCTGGGCCAGCTTCTTCAGTGAAGGGATAACCAACATCAACAGCTGCACAATAATCTGTGTGCTGATGTACGGCATGACACCCAACATAAACAGAGAAAAGTTGGAGAACGCACCACCCGAAAAGAAGTTCAGATATTCGGTAAGACCGATATTTGAATCTGAACTCTGGGATAGAAAAAACAGTTTCAGAACTTCCGGATCAATCCCAGGAATAGGAATCACTGCCCCGATCCTGCTGACAATCAGCAGGCTTAGGGTAATGAAAATCTTTTTCCGGAGATCCTTGATTCTATACATCTCAACTAAGGAGTTTGCCATAAAGCCCTTCTTTGTTATTTAATCTCGCCACCCGCAGCTGTAATCTTCTCGATTGCAGTAGCGGAAACCTTCAAACCGTCAATGACTACCTTCTTGGTAAGTTCTCCATTACACAGAACTTTCGCCTGTGTATTGTGCCCCTTGACCAACCCAACGTCCTTCAAGGCGTCGAGGGTAACTACATCTCCATCTTCGAAGTTAGCAGAAATTACATCAAGGGAGACAACGGCATACTCTTTCTTAAATACACTGTTGGAAAAACCTCTACGGGCAACACGGCGATACAAAGGCATCTGTCCGCCTTCGAAGCCGAGACGAACACCACCGCCGGAGCGAGAATTCTGTCCGTCATGACCCCTACCGCAGGAGCGACCCTTCGAGGACGCGCCACGCCCTACGATTGTCTTTTTCTTATTGGCACCTTTCGGTGCATGAATCTGTCCCATCTTACATCTCCTCGACTTTCACAAGGTGTGCTACTACACGGACCATCCCAAGCGTAGCGGGAGTAGCATCGTGTACAACCGAGCTGGAAATCTTGCCAAGTCCGAGAGCCTTCACCGTTCTGCGCTGCTTAGGCAGTGAACCGGAAAGTCCTCTGACAAGGGTAACCTTGATTTTCTTTGCGTCAGCCATCTCTTACCCCCACATCTCATTCAGGGACTTGCCCCGATTCTTTGCAACCACTTTGGCATCGAAAAGATTCTCGAAACCATCAAAGGCAGCTTTAACCGTATTGATTGCATTCTTGGAGCCAAGTGACTTGCCCTGGATATCAGAAATACCACAGACGTCACAAATAGCGCGGACTGCACCACCGGCAATAACACCCGTACCAGGTCTTGCAGGCTTCAAGAGCACACTTCCACTCTTGTAGTTTCCCAAGATCTCGTGAGGAATAGTTGTCTTCTTCATCGGTACAACAATCATGCTTGACTTAGCACGATCGACAGCCTTTCTGATCGCCTCAGTGACGTCATTGGCCTTACCGAAACCATATCCAACCTTACCATTCTGGTCACCAACGACTACCAGTGCGGAGAAGGAGAACCTTCTACCACCCTTGACAACCTTGGCAACACGGTTCAGCTTGATCAGCTTCTCGACATACCCGTCGTTCTTATCTCTATCTCTATCTCTCGATCTATCCACAGTATCCCCCTAGAACTTTACGCCAACTTTGCGTGCGCCATCTGCGATGCTCTTGACAACTCCGTGGAACAGATAGCCATTACGATCAAACACACAGGTGTCGATCTGCTTCTCGAGCATTCTCTTACCAATGGTTTCCCCGAGTTTTGCTGCATCTTCTACCGTGTTCTTCAAGCCCTTGAGCTCTTTCTCCATGGTGCTAGCAGCAACGAGGGTGTTACCAGCTACATCGTCGATGACCTGTACATACATGTGGGAATTGCTGCGAAACACGCTCATTCTCGGCCTACTTGCAGTACCGGAAATGTGCTTTCGAATATGATACTTACGACGAGCAAGTTTCCTTCTTTTATCGATAACTCTATTCATCTTATCTACCTACCCACTATTTCTTAGCAGAAGCTGTCTTACCAGCCTTGCGCCTGATTACCTCGTCCTCATACCGAATTCCCTTACCCTTATATGGTTCAGGTTCTCGGAGGGAACGGATCTCTGCACAAGTCTGCCCGACGAGCTGCTTGTCGATACCGCTGATGGTAACCTTATTGGGGTTTTCCACGGTAGCAGTGATTCCCTGGGGAAGTACAACTTCAATCAATTCGGAGTACCCGAGGTTGAGGGTCAGGATGTTGGCCTTCAGGTCAGCACGGAAACCGACACCGTTGATCATGAGGGTCTTGGAGAATCCCTTGGACACTCCAATAACCATGTTGTTAACCAACTGGCGGTAGAGGCCCTGGAAGCTATTGCTTTCCTTGGACTCATCCTTGGGAACCACGCTAATTTCGGATTCCTTGATGTTGATCACAACCTCAGGACGGGTTGGGCAGCTGAGCTTTCCTTTCGGACCTTCGACATTAATCAAACCACCGTTGATGGCAACTTTGACCCCTTGCGGTACTGTGATTGGCAATTTTCCAACTCTGGACATTTCTTTACCACCTTACCAAATAGAGCAGATCAGCTCGCCACCGACCTTGTTCTCTGTAGCCTTCTTCCCGGTGATGACACCCGAAGAAGTAGACACTACAACGACGCCATGTCCGTTGTACACACGGGGCATCTCACGATAGCCGGTGTAAACACGACGGCCAGGGGTGCTGATGCGTTGAATCCCATGGAGTACTGGACTCTGATTATCATCATACTTCAGGAAAACTCGGATATAGGAAATCCCATCCTTGGTCACCTTCTTGAAGTTCTTGATATATCCTTCATTCTTTAGAATCTTCACTATCTGAAGCTTCATCTTGGAAGTAGAAACATCTACTTTCTCATGCTTGGCCATGTTAGCATTTCTAACCTTAGTCAGCATATCAGCTACTGGATCACTTACAGCCATTTTTCTCTCCTACCAACTGGATTTGGTAACACCAGGAATCTGGCCTTCACTAGCCAATTTACGGAAACAGATCCTGCACATGTCGAATTGGCGCATATAGCCATGGGGTCTGCCGCAAATTCTGCAGCGATTGACGTGTCTGGTGCTGAACTTAGGCTCTCTCTTGGCCTTTACGATCATTGATTTCTTTGCCATATGTCTCTTACCCCTTATTTACTGAAGGGCATGCCAAGCTTTGCGAGCAGGGCGTAGCCTTCTTCATCGGTCTTTGCGGTCGTTACAATGGCGACATTCAAACCGCTGACGCGTTCGATCTTATCGAAGTCAATCTCAGGGAAAATAATCTGCTCGGTAATACCGAGTGAGTAGTTCCCATGCCCATCAAAAGCATTGGGCTTGACACCTCTAAAGTCCTTAACGCGGGGAAGAGCGATGCTGATCAGCCTCTCCAGGAAGAACCACATGTTTTCACCACGTAGAGTCACCATAGCACCAATTTCATACCCTTCACGAACCTTGAAGTTTGCGATGGACTTTTTGGCCTTGGTTTTCAATACATGCTGACCGGTGATCTGCTCAAGCTCCTTGACAGCAGCATCGAGGAGCTTCTTATTGGTAATGGCTTCGCCGACACCGACACTGACAACAACCTTCTCGAGAGCGGGGATCTGCATTTTGGAGCTATAGCCAAAATCTTCAAACAGAGCAGGAGCTACTGTTTCCAGGTATTTTTTCTTAAGGTTTGGTATAAACTTTTCCATTAGATTACTTCCCCGGTTTTCTTGGCATAACGGACTTTCTTGCCGCTTTCATCAAACTTGTACCCAATCCTTGTAGTTTCACCTTTTCCGGTGACGTAAGCTACATTTGAAACATGGATTGGTGCCTCAATTTCCACGATGCCGCCCTTGTCCTGCTGGTTTTTCTTGCGCATGGACTTTTTCACCATGTTGGCACCCTGGACAACGACTCTCTCTTTCTCACGGTCTACCTTCACGATCTTGCCTGACTTACCTTTGTCCTTACCAGCAATGATCATTACGGTGTCGTTCTTCTTAAGCTTCATGTGTATACTCCTACAACACTTCCGGCGCGAGAGAAACAATCTTCATGTACCTATCACGCAGCTCTCTGGCTACGGGTCCGAAGATACGCTTACCGCGCGGGTTATTGTTGGCATCGATGATAACGCATGCGTTGTCATCGAACCTGATATAGGTACCGTCAGGTCTGCGGTATTCCTTCTTCGTTCGGACAATGACTGCCCTCATGACGTCACCTTTTTTGATGGCGCCGTTAGGCAATGCGGTCTTTACGGCCACAACAATAATGTCACCAACACCGGCAACATAGCGATGGCTTCCGCCAAGAACCTTGATGCACTGCACTCGCTTTGCACCACTGTTATCCGCTACATTCAAATAGGTCTGCATCTGTACCATATCGTCTCTCTCCTATTAGCGAGCGCGCTCGACGATCTGCACGAGACGCCAGCACTTATCTTTGCTGATGTGGCGGCATTCCAAAACACGTACGGTGTCGCCGATATTTGCCTCGTTCCTCTCATCATGTGCCTTCACCTTTTTGGTGGTAGTCACATACTTTTTATACAGGGGATGCAGTCTTCTTGAGGAAACAGCAACGACAATCGTCTTATCCATCTTGTCACTGACCACCCGGCCGGTAAAACTTTTTTTATTAGCTTCCATCTGAATCGCTCTCCCTTACTTTGCCACGTTCCGAATTCCAAGTTCATACTCACGAATTCGGGTATTCACACGAGCGATGTTCCTCCTGACGGTACGAACAGCAAGTGGATTCTCCACATGTCCGAGCACTCTTCCCATACGAAGGTCGAAGTACTCCTTGTGAAGTTGCTCCTTCTTGGCTACCAGCTCGTCAAGGGTCAAATCTTTATATGAATTCTTCATACTCTTACTCCACTTCCCTTCTGGCGACAAACTTCGTCTTGACCGGAAGCTTGGAAGCTGCGAGCTCCAAAGCCTCACGAGCGAGCTCTTCAGGAACGCCACCCATTTCAAACATCACAGCGCCGGTCTTCACGACAGCGACCCAACCTTCGGGGTTACCCTTACCGTTTCCCTGTCTGGTTTCAGCGGGCTTCTTGGTATAGGGCATGTCAGGGAAAATCCTGATCCATACCTTACCACCACGCTTAATGTGACGGGTCATGGCGATACGGGCTGCCTCAATCTGGCGATTGGTGATCCACTTCGGCTCAAGTGCGAGCAAACCGAATTCACCGAAAGCAATGGTAGTCCCGCGATGTGCAACACCATCAGTGGTGCCACGCTGTTTCTTTCTGTGTTTAATTCTCTTTGGACTAAGCATGGCCTACTAACTCCTTGCCTCAACACCTTCGCTCTTGGTCGGCTTTCTCACCAAACCACCGGCGTCGTTCTTGACTGCACGATCGTAGATCTCACCGTTGTAAACCCACACTTTGACGCCAATGACACCAAAGGAGGTATTAGCTGTGGTGAATCCATAGTCGATGTCACTGCGCAGCGTGTGAAGGGGAATTCTTCCTTCCTTCATCCACTCCGAGCGTGCAATTTCTGCACCACCGATACGACCGGAGAGCCGGATCTTAACACCCTGAGCACCATTCTGCATTGCTTTGGAAACAGCCATCTTCATTGAGCGGCGGAATGAACCACGACTCACGAGCTGTCTAGCAACGTTTAAGGCAATCAGCTGGGCATCAGCCTCTGGCTTCTTGATTTCCTTGATCTTGATCTGCACCTTCTTGTCAGAGAGTTTCTGGAGACGTGCTCCAAGCTTCTCGACATTTGCACCCTTGCTACCAATGATGATACCAGGGCGGCTGGTGGTGATCACAATCGTAATGCGCTGGGGCTTACGGATGATTTCAACATCCGAAATCTCAGCACCCTGGACTTCAGGGCATTCAACCAAAGCCTTTCTCAGCTTCAGATCTTCATGCAGAGTGTCCGCATACTCCCTGGGGTCCACATACCATTTGGACTTCCAGGTCTTGTTGACTCCAAGACGGAGCCCAATAGGATTAACTTTCTGGCCCATTTACTTCCTCACGCTTGCTTTTTCGTCAACGACGACGGTAATGTGTGACATCCTCTTAAGCAGAATATCCCGTCTTCCATGGGATCTCGGCCAGACTCTCTTGAGCCTTGGACCCTCGTTAACCTGCAACTCCTTGATCACAAGATTCTCTTCGTCGATCTTCTTGTTCTGATCAAGCGCATTTGCACAAGCGGATTGCAAAACTTTCAGGATCAGATTTGATCCCTTCTGAGGCATAGCCTCAAGAATTGCTACTGCTTCCACATACGACTTATTCCGAACAAGATTGGCGACCGGGCGAACCTTGGAAGGAGATACCATCAGAAATTTGGCAGTTGCTGAATAACCTTGTTTATCTTCCATCTTACTACCCATACCGCTTACCCAACCTTCTTGTCGGAAGCATGACCGCGGAAAATTCTGGTGGGAGAAAACTCACCGAGTTTGTGTCCAACCAAGTTCTCCGTCACATATACTGGAATCCAGGTTTTTCCGTTATACACAGAAATCGTGAATCCCACCATTTCAGGGATGATCGTAGAACAGCGGGAATAAGTCTTGATCATCTGCTTCTGATTAGTCTTAAGAGACTCCTGAATCCTCTTATACAGTTTCTTTTCAATAAAAGGACCTTTTTTGATTGATCTAGCCACTTTCTACTCCTACTTCCGCTTCTTAACGATGAATGCACCGGAAGGTTTCTTCTTGGAACGGGTCTTTCCACCCTTTGCCGGCTTACCCCATGGGGACACAGGGTTACGTCCTGCAGCAGTCTTACCTTCACCACCACCATGTGGGTGATCGATCGGGTTCATTGCTACACCACGTACCTTCGGCCGTCTTCCAAGGTGGCGACTTGCACCAGCCTTTCCGAGCGTGACGTTCATATGATCTTCGTTGCCAAGCTGCCCGAGGGTAGCGTAGCACTCACCAAACACCATGCGCATTTCGCCTGAAGGCAAGCGGAGGGTGACATAGTCTCCTTCCTTAGCAACCAGGGTAGCTCCCAAACCAGCGCTGCGGACAAGCTGTCCACCACGACCGAGGGTCAACTCCACATTATGCACCACCAGGCCAAGAGGAACTTTCTTCAAAGGAAGAGCATTTCCTACCTGGATTGGGGCTTCTGGTCCACTGATAACAGTGGTTCCAACCTTGATACCCCTTGGAGCAATCATGTAGCGCTTCTCACCATCGGCATAAAATACCAATGCAATGTTTGCACTGCGGTTCGGATCGTATTCGATTGTCTTCACAACACCGGGAATCCCGTATTTGTCGCGTTTAAAATCGATAGTACGATATGCACGCTTATGGCCACCGCCTCTACGGCGAACACTGATGCGCCCGAAGGTATCCCGACCTGCCTTTTTGTTAAGACCACTGGTCAACGACTTCTCAGGCTTGCTGGCAGTCAGCTCGCTGAAGACCAAAGTGGTCTTCTGGCGAAGGCCGGGAGTATTGGGCTTGTATGATTTAAGTGCCATAATCCAACTTCTCCTTATACGCCTTCGATGGCCTGGATGGTATCACCCTTGGCCAGGGTTACGACAGCCTTCTTCCAGTTACCGGTGTTACCAAGGATGGAACCACCCTTACCGCGGGAATACTTTGGCTTGCCCTTCACAATCATCACGTTACAAGCTGCAACCTCAACACCAAAGAGCTCTTTAACAGCTGCCATGATCTGATACTTGTTGCTGTCCATACGGACCTTGAACGAATACTTCTTTGTTTCGCCCTCACGAGCAAGATTGGTCTTCTCACTCAGGACGGGTTCAATAATAACTTGGTCTGCTCTCATTTCCGGTCCCCTTATTTGTCGCCGTAGAATTCATTCAAATTCTTAGCAGCCCCTTCCAGAACCAGGAGCTTTCTCCCGTACAACAACTCCTTAGCAGAAAGCCTGTTGTAAGAAAGAACACGCAGGTACGGAATGTTCCTTGCAGCACGGCGCACCATTGCATCGTCATCTTTAAGGATCAGAATGGTTCTGCTCTCATCCTCGACGAAGTTCTTAAGAATCTTATCAAGATCCCTGGTTTTGCCACTTTCGATGGAGAAATCCTCTACAACAACGAGACGATCCTCCTTGACTCCCATAGACAACAGGCTCTTCATTGCAAGCCTCTTCATCTTCTTGGGGAGGGTAATACTATAATCGCGCGGCTTGGGTCCAAAAATCGTTCCACCACCAACTCTGACAGGGCTTTTCTTGTCACCGGCACGTGCGTTACCAGTACCCTTCTGTTTGTATGGCTTATTATTGCTGTATCTGACCTCTGCGCGGGTCTTAGTACTTGCAGTACCAACACGGTGGTTTGCAAGCTCGCTGTTTACGGCATAATAAATGGTACCATCACTTACCTCTCTGTTGAACACTTCATCATTCAACACGAGGGTTCGGACCTCTTTGCCGTCGATTGAAAAGACTTTCGTTTCCATATATCTCGCCCCTACTTCTTGATCGCTTTCTTGACGATGACGACACTCTGGGCGGGGCCAGGGATAGCACCCTTAACCATAAGGACCTGCATCTCTTCATCGACACGGACTACCTTCAGGTTCTGGACCGTCGTCCTCTCATTACCCATGTGGCCAGCCATCCGAGTACCTTTGAATGTGCGGGAAGGGGTGGAAGACATTGACGTACCGCCGATGTCGCGATGGAATTTGGAACCGTGGGTAGCACGACCGCCCTTAAAGCCATGTCGTTTCATACCGCCGGCAAAACCCTTACCTTTAGAAGTCCCGGTGACATCCACAAAGGAGATGTCCTTAAATATATCCACGCCCAACACCTCGCCGACTGCGACCTCACGGTCATAGTCACGGAATTCCATAACATGCTGCTTTGGTTCACATACTTCCTTGAACTGTCCAGCATATGGTTTGGTGATAGTGCTTTTCTTCTTGTCAATCGAACCCAATACAGCAGCAGAATATCCATTCTTCTCCTCATTGCGGTCCGAGACAACAACGTTGCCCTCTATTTTTATTACAGTCACGGGTGTGAGCCTGCCTTGCGCATCAAACACCTGTGTCATTCCAACTTTTTTGCCGATAAGCCCTAACATCTCTTACCTCAACTCTCTTACTGTTTAATCTCTACATCCACACCGGCAGGGAGCTCAAGCTTCATGAGGGCATCCATGACTTTTGATGTAGGATCCAAAATGTCTATCAACCTTTTGTGGGTTCTCATCTCAAATTGTTCACGAGACTTTTTGTTGACAAAGGGCGATCTCAGGACAGTGTACTTGTTGATACGGGTCGGGAGAGGTACAGGACCTGACACTGTAGCACCAGCCCTGACAACGGTATCTACGATAGCTTTTGAACTCTGTTCAACCAGCTCAATATCAAAACCTCTCAGCCTAACTCGAATTCTCTCTTTAGCCATTATTCCTCCAAAAAACGGGCCTTGCCACCATCATCTGATGATGGCAAGACATTCGTTGGTAACGTTATTCAACGATCTCGGTAACCTGGCCGGAAGCAACGGTTCTACCACCTTCGCGGATAGCGAAGCGGAGTCCCTTGTCCATGGCGACAGGGTGAATGAGTTCAACATTGATGTCGGTGTGATCCCCAGGCAGAACCATCTGCTTGTCTTCAGGCAGGGTTACCGTACCAGTGATGTCAGTGGTGCGGAAATAGAACTGCGGGCGATAGCCGCTGAAGAATGGGGAGTGACGACCACCCTCGTCCTTGCTCAGTACGTATACAGTACCGGAGAACTTGGCGTGGGGATTGATGGACTTGGGCTTTGCCAAAACCTGGCCGCGAACAACGTCCTTCTTGTCAACACCACGAAGCAGTGCGCCGATGTTATCACCAGCCTGACCTTCGTCGAGCAACTTGTTGAACATCTCAACACCAGTAACAACAGTGTCACGGGTGTCACGAATACCAACAATTGAAGCAGGATCGTTGACCTTGATGATACCACGCTCGATACGACCGGTAACAACAGTACCACGGCCGGAGATGGAGAAGATATCCTCAATCGGCATCAAGAAGGGCTGGTCAACAGCACGCTCAGGAAGCGGAATGAAGGTATCCATAGCTTCAAGCAGCTCGTCGAGACACTTGGTCTTCTCGGGCTCATCAGGATTGCTCATTGCTTCGAATGCAGAACCGCGAATGACAGGAGTATTTGCACCGTCGAAGCCATACTCATTGAGCAGGTCGCGCATTTCTTCTTCAACAAGGTCGATCAATTCAGGATCGTCAACCTGGTCAGTCTTGTTGATGAAAACGATCAAGCAAGGTACACCAACCTGGCGTGCGAGCAGGATGTGCTCTTTGGTCTGTGCCATAGCACCGTCAGTTGCTGCAACGACGATGATGGCGCCGTCCATCTGTGCAGCACCGGTGATCATGTTCTTGATGTAGTCAGCGTGTCCCGGGCAGTCAACGTGTGCATAGTGTCTATTAGGAGACTGATACTCAACGTGTCTGGTGTTAATGGTAATACCACGCTCTTTTTCCTCAGGGGCGTTGTCGATTGAATCGTAAGCAAGTGCCTTATCGCCAAACAGCTTTGCACAGTGCATGGAAATTGCTGCGGTAAGGGTAGTCTTACCATGGTCAACGTGACCGATGGTGCCTACGTTTACGTGTGGCTTCGTCCTCTGAAATTTCTCTTTTGCCATCATTTCCTCCTTGTGACATCCAATGTTAGTCACAAAAAATAATTAATATGTGCTCATAAAGGCCCAAAGCCTTTACCATTTCGATTGAGACAAACTAATTACAGGGAAACAAAACATAAGAGGATTCCAGAGGTCGGCAGGCCTGGAGGACCCATCCTGACGACATAGTATAAGTTTATAAAAAACTTGGTACTGCCTGAAACCACCTTATCATTGCTCCAGCAATAATCGGTTTGGCTCTACATACTGCCACATAGACGTACCTATGCGGACACCTTTAGCAATATACGGGAAAGCAGTTTTTATGTCAAGCGATTAGGAATAATTCTATAAAGATAAAGAAAAACCGGCTCTTCACAGTGGGAAAGCCGGCCTTTTTTGGTTTTTTTGTTACCAACGGTAATGACTGAAAGCCTTGTTGGCCTCTGCCATTCTGTGGGTATCTTCCTTCTTCTTGAAGGCAGAACCGGTATTCTGGTAGGCATCCAGGAGCTCAGCACCAAGTTTCTCGGCCATGCTGTGCCCATTACGGGAACGAGCAGCGGCGATAATCCAGCGCATTGCAAGGGCCTCACGGCGATTCTCACGAACCTCCACAGGAACCTGATAGGTTGCACCACCAACACGGCGGCTCTTGACCTCAACAACCGGCTTTACATTATCCAAGGCCTTGAGGAAGACATCAAGCGGCTTTTCACCGGTCTTCTCACCAATGGTCAACATGGCATTGTAAATGATCCTGGTGCTGAGGGACTTCTTTCCATCGTACATCATGCGACGGATGAACTTTTCAACAATAACACTCCCATATACGGGATCCGGCAACACTTCCCTGACGGGAGCAGTAGTTCTTCTTGACATATTCCAACTCCTCCCTTATCAAGCCTTGGGCTTCTTGGCGCCGTATTTGGAGCGGCTTCTCTTACGATCTGCAACACCAAGGGTATCCTTGGCACCACGAACAATGTGATAGCGAACACCGGGAAGGTCCTTGACCTTTCCACCACGAAGGAGTACTACCGAGTGCTCCTGCAGGTTATGTCCGATACCGGGGATATAGGCGGTAACTTCAATACCATTGGAAAGACGCACACGTGCGACCTTTCTCAAAGCAGAGTTCGGCTTCTTCGGGGTTACGGTCATGACCCTGGTGCATACACCACGCTTCTGGGGACAACCTTCGAGGGCTGGGGACTTTGTCTTCTGGACAATGGTCTTTCTACCCTTTCTGATCAGCTGATTAATAGTAGGCATCTTATCGACACACTCCCTTTTCTTTCTTTGACCCACTGCTTCTCACAAACACAGGGATCTGCGCCACCCCTACGGGCAACACGTCATATGTAAAATCCGTACCCAGCATGGACACAGCGGTGTGGTTTTACACGGTCCGGCAAGGCTGCATATGCGCCAACAGGCGCATAGGTCAATCCTCGTCGGAATCGTCCACATCCACGGTATCACCCACGGATTTCATGTCTGCCAAATCTTCAACGTCAAATTCATCGTCTGCGATCATCTCTTGGTGTCGGGAAGCCTTTACTGCATCAACTCTCTGCTGCAGTTTCAGCAACTCCTCATCCTTGAGTTTAACATCGCGATAAAGGCGCATACCAGTTCCCGCAGGAATCAGGTGACCAATGATGACGTTCTCTTTCAAACCACGCAACTCATCTTTACTACCAGCTATTGCTGCATTTGTCAAGACCTTGGTTGTCTCCTGGAAGGATGCCGCACTGATGAATGAGTCGATACTCAAGGACGCTCGCGTAATACCAAGCAGCAGTGGCTGTGCAACAGCAGGCTCACCACCTTCAGCAATTACCCGGTCGTTCTCCTCAAAGAACCGATACTTATCCACCTGCTGGCCGTGGATCAAATTGGTATCACCAACATGAACTACCTCGACCTTGCGCAGCATCTGCCTGACAATAACTCCCAAGTGCTTGTCGTTGATCTGTACTCCCTGCATTCGATAGACTTCCTGAACTTCATCCACGAGGAAGGACTGCAGTGCATTCTCTCCAAGGATATCAAGGATGTCATGGGGATCGACAGATCCATCACACAAAGGCTCAGCAGCTTCGACGGAATCACCATCACGGACCAACAGGTTTCTTCCCATCGGTACCATATGCTTGTATTCATTACCGAACGGGTCAGTTACCAAGATGGTACGCTTACCCTTTACGATATTGCCAAAGCTAATTAAGCCAGCAACCTGAGCAAGGATTGCAGCGTTCTTCGGCCGGCGAGCCTCGAACAACTCACCAACACGGGGAAGACCACCGGTAATATCCTTCGTTTTGGTCCCTTCTTTAAGCAACTTGGCGAGAATCATACCCTTGTCAATCTTCACATTGTCCTGGGTCTGGATATAGGATCCACCAGGCAACAAGTAAACTGCAAGAATATCTCCCTTTCCATGTTCCTCACTGGTAATCTCAATACGAGGCTGCAAGGACTCAAGGCTATGCTCGGTAATCTTCTTCTCGATATTACCGGTTTCCTCATTCACCTCTTCAACCAACGTGGTTCCCAGCTTGATATCAACAAAGTGGGAGAATCCTCCCTCTTCGGCAATAACCGGCTCACTGAACGGGTCAAATGTCACGAGCGGAGTTTTTGGTTCCAAATAGTCCCCACTCCCAACCAAGAGCTCTGAACCAGCCTTCACCACCTGCGTGGTGGAGTGCCCGATCAAATATACCTTGGACTCGTATATTCTGACGGTTCCGTTCTCTTCACTTGCAACCACTTCCCCGTCCTTTTCATAGAACGGAGTACCCTTGGCTACAATATGGCCATCTTCAACAAGAAGCTTGTCGTAGGAGGATGCATCTATGATGGAGTTCACACGGAAGTATTCGATATGGCCCTTACGGGTGAACACTTCCATCTTGTCACTCTCACGGATAACCCTTGAGCCAGTAATGGCACCGATGACAATCGGATAGTTGAAGGTGAGCTTGTTCTCCTCGGAACTGGTAGATGCAGTACCACCAACGTGGAACGTACGCATGGTAAGCTGGGTACCTGGCTGGCCAATCGACTGGGCAGCGATGATACCTACAGCCTCACCGATTACTACCGGCCGGTTTGTGGCAAGGTTACGACCATAGCACTTACGGCATACGCCATGCTTAGCCTCACAGGTGAGCACCGTCTTCAGGAGGACCTGTTCAATACCAGCTTCCTCAATCTTTCGGGCAGTGATCTCATCAATTTCCTCATTTGCAGTGGCGATGACTTCACGGGTAAATGGATGCAAGACATCCTCAACCGGACAGCGCCCTACAATGCGGTCTGCAAGGTTCTCAACGATTTCATCACCATCCTTGAGTGCTCCACGCCAGATACCATTGATGGTGTGACAGTCATCCTCATTGACCACAACGTCTTGGCTGATATCAACCAGACGACGAGTGAGATAACCTGCCTCAGCAGTCTTCAATGCGGTATCGGAAAGGCCCTTACGGGCACCATTGGTGGAGATGAAGAACTCGATAATCGACAACCCTTCCTTGAAGTTCGATTTAATGGGGAATTCGATAACATCACCACTTGGCTTTGCCATCAAACCACGCATACCACCGAGCTGCCTGATCTGGGTCTTTGATCCACGAGCACCTGAGTCTGCCATGAGGAAGAGCGGGTTGAAGCCCTTCTGGCTGATCTTCAATTCCTTCATCAACTCATCGGTCAGCAAGTCATTGGTCTGTGTCCAAACCTCAATAACCCTGTTGTACCGTTCTTCCTGCGTGATATGTCCCTGACGATACTGGTCAAGAATCTTCTGCTGCTCTAGATTGGCCTTGGTCATGAGCTCTGCCTTTACAGCAGGAACAATCATGTCTGATAGGCCGATGGTAGCACCGAAGAACGTTGCATATCGGTATCCAAGATCCTTAATGGAATCAAGCATCTCAACAGCAATTGAGTTGTCATTTGCCTTCAGCGTATCACCGATGAGAGCCTTCAACTCCTTGTCACCCATTGTCGTGTTCTGGAAAGGAACACCTTCTGGGAGTGCTGCATTGAACAATACCCTTCCTGGAGTTGTCTCCAAACGGGTACCATCCTCGAATCTAAAGCGAATCTTTGCATTGTAGGAGAGCAGACCACTATCAATTGCCTGTTCCAACTCACCAATGCTGGTATAGTACTTGCCCTCACCAGGTGCGCCACTCATCTCACGGGTCAGATAGTTGATACCCATGACCATATCCTGGGAAGGATATACGATTGGCTTACCATTAGCAGGGTCAAGAAGGTTGGTTACCGAGAGCATCAAGGTCCAGCATTCCAACTGGGCGGCATGAGTCAATGGTACGTGCACAGCCATCTGGTCACCGTCGAAGTCAGCATTGTATGCATGACATACCAATGGGTGCAACTTGATGGCTTTGCCGTCAACCAATACCGGCTCAAAGGCCTGTATACCAAGACGGTGAAGCGTAGGTGCACGGTTGAGCAATACAGGGTGGTCCTTGACGACATCGTCAAGAATCGACCAAACGGCATCCGTCTCTTCCTCGACCAGGCTCTTTGCCTTCTTGATATTGTAGACAACACCATCCTGTACCAACTTCTTCATGATGAAAGGCTTGTACAGTTCAAGGGCCATCTTGGAAGGAAGACCACACTGATGCATTCTCAGCTCTGGGCCGACAACGATAACGGAACGACCTGAGTAGTCAACACGCTTTCCGAGCAGGTTCTGTCTGAAACGGCCCTGTTTTCCCTTAAGCATGTCGGAGAGACTCTTAAGTGGCCTATTGCTTGCACCCTTGACCACTCTCTTTCTCTTGGAGTTGTCAAACAGCGCATCAACAGCCTCCTGCAACATACGCTTTTCATTGCGGATGATGATATCAGGAGCATTAAGCTTGACCAAGCGGTCAAGACGGTTGTTTCTGTTGATGACCCTACGATAGAGATCATTGAGGTCACTGGTTGCAAATCTTCCGCCATCGAGCTGGACCATTGGTCTCAGATCTGGTGGAATAACTGGGATAACCGTAAGTATCATCCATTCAGGGCGGTTACCACTGTCACGGAAGTTCTCACATACCTCAATTCGCTTGAGCAGGCGCTTGTCAGCCTTGTCGGCTTTCTGGCGCATCTGTTCACGCAGTTCACGGCTGAGCTCTTCAAGGTCAAGGTTCACAAGCAATTTGCGAACCGCCTCTGCACCCATACCTGCCTCAAATGAGTCACCATACTGCTCGCGGGCCTGCCAGAACTCCTCTTCACTGAGCAATTGCTTTGGCTTCAAGCTGGTATCCCCAGCATTGATGACCACATACTTCTCATAGTAGAGAACACTCTGCAGTGCATTACGGGAGATATCAAGCAACATGCTCATTCGGCTGGGAACTGAGCGGTAGTACCAAATGTGTGATACCGGAGCTGCCAAGGAGATGTGTCCCATGCGCTCACGACGGACCTTGGTGTTGGTTACTTCAACACCACAACGGTCACAAATAACACCCTTGTATCGAATCGATTTAAACTTTCCGCAGTAGCACTCCCACTCCTTGGTGGTACCGAAGATTTTCTCACAGAACAGACCATCGCGCTCTGGGCGCAAGGTCCGGTAGTTGATCGTCTCCGGCTTCTTCACTTCACCATAAGACCAATCTCTGATCTGTTCTGGTGAAGCCAGTTTTATCATGATGCTATCGAAATCTTGAATTTCCTTCATCTGTATTTCTCCTGGTTAGTTGAGGGAGCCTTTCGACTGCTTGGCGATCAACTCTTCATCACGTTCGGTAAGGGGCACCTGCTGACCCTTGGAGTCATACACCGACATATCCAAAGCCAAGCCACGGATCTCCTGAACCAATACATTGAATGCCTCAGGCATTCCCGCAGTAGAGGCTGGTTCACCCTTGACAATACTCTCATAAATCTTGACACGACCGTTCATGTCATCACTCTTGATGGTCAAGAGTTCCTGGAGAGTATTTGCAGCTCCGTACGCCTCAAGCGCCCAGACTTCCATTTCTCCAAGACGCTGGCCACCAAACTGGGCCTTACCACCAAGTGGCTGCTGGGTTACCAGCGAGTAAGGTCCTGTGGAACGAGCATGCATCTTATCGTCAACCAAGTGGTGCAATTTCAGGTAATAGATATAACCGCAGAATACCGGATTGACGAACGGTACACCGGTCTGTCCATCATAGAGCTTGACCTTGGAGTTCTCAGGAAGACCGGCCTCGCGCATCTTCTCCTCAATCTGTTCCATGGTGGCACTCTGGAAAACCGGAGTGGAATACCATTCACCCAGCTTGACAGCTGCCCAGCCGAGCTGAGTCTCCATCAACTGACCGATATTCATTCGGGATGGAACACCAAGTGGGTTCAAACAAACATCAAGCGGGGTACCATCCTCCATGAACGGCATATCCTCTTCAGGAAGGATCCGGCTGACAACACCTTTGTTTCCGTGTCGACCAGCCATCTTGTCACCCTGTCGGAGTTTTCGCTTGGTTGCAATAAGAACCTTGACGGTCTCCTCAACACCTGGGGGAAGCTCATCATTGTTGCTGCGCTTCAGACGCTGGATGTCAATGACTGTTCCTTCGGTACCGTGAGGTACCTTCAAGGAAGTATCACGAACTTCTTTGGCTTTCTCACCAAAGATTGAGTTAAGCAACTTGAATTCAGGGGTTGTATCACTCTCACTCTTCGGAGTTACCTTTCCAACCATGATTGATCCAGGGCGAACCATGGTTCCAATACGTACGATACCGTCCTCATCAAGCTGTTCAAGCATCTTTTCACTGGTGTTTGGAATATCACGGGTAAGCTTCTCGGGACCAAGCTTGGTCTCACGAATATCAGTGGTGAACTCCTTGATATGTACACTGGTGAAAATATCATCCTTGACAACACGCTCACTGATCAGGACCGCATCCTCATAGTTGTACCCATGCCAAGGCACGAATCCAACAAGAATATTTCTACCAAGAGCCAGCTCACCTTCCTGGGTTGCAGGACCGTCAGCAAGGACTGCTCCAGCTTCCACATGCTGCCCAAAGGAAACAATTGGCTTTTGGTTGAAACAGGTATCTTGGTTGGTTCTCTGGAACTTCTGGATTGGGTAGACATCAACCTCACCCTCAATCTCAGCATCATCAACACTGATCACAACTTTCTCAGCACTGACATAGGCAATGGTTCCTGCACGTTTTGCTTTGACCAGGACGCCACTATCGTAAGCAGCCTTTCCTTCTATGCCTGTTCCAACTCTTGGCGTTTCTGGGAATACAAGAGGTACAGCCTGGCGCTGCATGTTTGATCCCATCAATGCACGGTTTGCGTCATCGTGCTCAAGGAATGGAATCAAGGACGCTGCAACACTGAGTACCTGCTTGGGAGAAACGTCAATGTATTTGATGTCGGTTGCCGGCTTTGTGGAGTAATCCCCACTACGGCGAACCGGAATTTCCTTGTCGATGAAGTTACCATCTTCATCAACCTTGGCATTCGCCTGGGCAATGAAGAACTTCTCCTCATCATTTGCATCAAGATAACGGTACTGCTTGGATACAACCCCATTGACTACCTTTCGGTATGGAGATTCCAAGAAGCCGTGCTGATTGATGCGGGTATAGTTTGCCAATGAGACAATAAGACCGATGTTTGGTCCTTCAGGAGTCTCAATAGGACAAATTCTTCCATAATGGGTGTAGTGAACGTCACGTACCTCAAATCCAGCACGGTCACGGCTCAAACCACCTGGTCCCAATGCATTGAGCCTTCGCTTATGGGTGAGCTCAGCAAGCGGGTTAACCTGGTCCATGAACTGGGAGAGCTGGCTACTACCGAAGAATTCCTTGATGGCCGCAATAATTGGCTTGATGGAGATAAGGTCCTGTGGTTTTACAGAACCTGACTCGAGATTCATGCGCTCCTTTGCAATACGTTCCATACGGGCAAACGCACTCTTAAGGGCATTCTGCAAAAGCTCTCCAACGGAACGGACACGACGATTGCCGAGGTGGTCAATGTCATCGACATTTTCCTCATGGATGAACACCTTGATCAGGAATCCCATCGTATTGACGATATCCTGCGGAGTAAGGACGGTCAGATCGGTGGAAGCCATTTCTTCTTCCTCTTCACTACCAGTTCCGAACTTCTTGTTGAACTTATATCGACCTACAGACCCAAGGTCATAACGACGGCTTGAGAAGAACATGTCCGGAAGGTCACGCTCTGCACGCTCAATGGCTATCATTTCCCCAGGCATCAAGACTGAGAAAATAGGAGAAAGTACATCTTCCTTGGTCGGCTCATCATAGCCTTCACGGGTGTATTTGGCATCCTCAATCTCGAAACAGTTGAGAATCATATCGCTGTGCAGCGTACCCTCTCCACGGAGATTCACCAACTCTACAGAAGTTACCTTCAACTCCAGCAGTTCATCAATCTCGTGGGCATGCAGCATATCACCAGCTCGGAGCACTTTCTTGGATGCTCCATCAACCATTGCATACACATCCTTGTAAAGATAACGATTCTCCAAGCTTGACTTGAAATCACCATCGTCTACCAGGTCAACCATTTCACCTGTGTAGAAGTGCTCAAGTATCTTCTCACGAGTATCCAAACCAATTGCACGCAGGAAGAGCGTACCGAGGATACGCTTCTTACGATCAATCTTGGTATAGATGAGATGCTTCTTATCATCAATCTCAAACTCCAACCAAGAACCCCGATAAGGGATGATCCTGGAAGAGTAGACATCTTTTTCGTTGGAAAAAATGACACCGGGAGAACGGTGGATCTGACTGACCACAACGCGTTCTGCTCCGTTGATAATAAATGTGCCACGATCGGTCATCAGCGGGATATCCCCAAAGAAGATCTCCTTCTCTCTCATCTCTCCATTGGAGAATTCGAGGCTGATCGTGACTTTGATGGGTACGCTATAGGATCGACCCTTCTTCTTGCACTCCATTTGGGAGAACTTGATGTTGTCATAGTCGATTGTATACCCTTTGTAAGCGAGACGCATCTCGCCATTGGGACTATCAATGGGGAATGTTGACTGGAACACTTCCTCCAGCCCGTACGACGGATCTGGCGCCAGTCCTTTCAGACAGCGATCCAGCTGTAAGAACCTCTCGTAGGAATCGAGCTGGACTCCAATCAAGTTGGGAAGTTCACAGACTTCATGTAGTTCAGAACCGATGTACGTGCGTGTTATGGATTTGCCGTTGGCAACCATCATGTACCCTCCAAAGTCAAAAGAAAAACAGACATAATCCCTTGCATGACAAGGAAAACAAAGACACAGTTGGCCACCGGTGTCTATCCGGTGGCTTGGTGAACCGGGCTAACGCCCTCTTACAAAGAACAAGAGCTGGGAACCAGGGGTTGCCTGGCTCCCCAGGCTCAGATTAGTCAACGGGCTTGACCTCAACAGTACAGCCAGTAGCCTCAAGCTTCTCCTTGAGTGCATCTGCGTCTGCTTTGCTGACAGCTTCCTTGACAACCTTATCGCCAGCCTCAACAAGTTCCTTTGCTTCCTTCAGGCCGAGGCCGGTGATAGCACGGACTTCCTTGATGGCAGCAATCTTCTTGGAAGGATCTGCAGCCTTGAGGATGACGTTGAATTCGGTCGGCTCTTCAACTGCTTCAGCAGCAGCTGCAGGACCAGCAGCAACAGCAGCAGCTGCAGCCTGGACGCCGAACTTCTCTTCCATCATTTTGATGAGGTCAGCGACCTCCATGACGGACATACTTGCGATTGATTCCAAAATCTCTTCTTTAGTAGCCATATTATCTTCTCCTTATACAGTTTTCTATCTACACAGTCATAGCAGGTTACCTGTGAAGACTAAGACTGTGTCTAGTTCTCTTCGCTGGCAGTCTCTACTGAGCCACCATTGTTCTCGACATAGGCAAGCAAGGTTGCTGCCAGCTTCTGCACGGGAGCCTTCATGGTTCCCATCAAGGATGCAATCAGTTCCAATCTGGTTGGGAGCTTGCTGAAAGCCTCAATCTGTTCGGCATTATAGAATTCACCATCAAGAAGAGCGCCTTTCACTTCAATGGAAGCACCCTCTTTCTTGATCGCAAACAGATCCTTGGCAACAACATTGGCCTCATCACCTTTCACCAAAGCGATAGCGGTGGGTCCAACAAGCTGCTCGTCAGCAGTTCTATCCAGGTCGGTGAGTGCAATCTTTGCAAACCGGTTCTTAACAACACGGAATGCTGCATCCTTCTCCATAAGAGTTCTACGAAGCTTGGTGATCTGCTCAACTGTCATACCACGGTAATCGGTGAAGATATACCCAGTGTACTGGCTGAACTCATCCTTCAAAGCCTTGACGGCCTCTTCCTTCGCAGGGGTAATACGAGTTTTATGATCCATACTATGCTTCTCCTCTTACACCGTGGCCGACATATCCTTCACATTGACCCGGACTCCCGGACCCATGGTGGAGGAAAGTGCGATACTGACCACGAAGTCAGCCTTTGCGTCAGATGGCTTCTTACGGACGATTTCCTTGACAACAGATTTGGCGTTTTCACTTACCAAAGCAGGATCCATGGAGACCTTACCGATGGGAAGGTGGACAACGTTTGTCTTGTCAGAACGGAACTCGACACGACCTTGGGAAAGCTCAGCAAGAGCACCCTTGATGTCGAAAGTTACAGTCTGGGTCTTGGGGTTCGGCATTAAGCCTCGGCGACCAAGAATCGGACCAAGACGACCTACGTCCTTCATCATGTCAGGAGTGGCGACTGCCACATCAAAATCCATCCAACCACCGCGAATCTTCTCGATCAGGTCATTGTCGCCAACATAGGCTGCACCAGCTTCACGAGCTTCTTCTGCCTTCTCTCCCTTAGCGAATACAAGGATACGCTTCTGGGCGGAAAACTGATTGGGAAGGACTACCGTGTCACGAACACTCTGGCTTTTCTTGAGGGTCAGCTTAACGGATACCTCAACAGTCTCATCAAATGAAGCGAAAGCAAGGTCTTTTACCAAAGCTGCTGCTTCATCAAATGTATAGAGCTTCTCACGGTCAACTTTCTTAATTGCTTCTCGATACTTCTTTCCGTGTTTCATACTATTGCTCCACCTCTACACCCATACTGCGGGCTGTTCCAGCAACAATTCTCTTTGCAGCCTCGATGTCATTTGCATTGAGGTCCTTCAATTTGGTTGTTGCGATTTCAGTCAGCTGGTCCTGTGAGAGCTTGCCAACCTTCACCTTGTTGGGACTTCCACTACCACTACTCAGGCCAAGAGCCTTCTTGATGAGTACTGCAGCAGGGGGAGTCTTCAGGATGAACGTGAAGCTCTTGTCGGCATAAACAGTGATGATAACGGGAAGAATGAGCCCAGGTTCGTAGTTCTTTGTCTTGTCATTGAACTCCTGGACAAACTTAGGGGCACTGACACCATGGGGTCCAAGCGCGGGCCCGATTGGGGGTGCCGGCGTAGCCTTCTGGGCAGGGCACTGCAACTTAATAATTGCAGACACCTTTTTCTTTGCCATGTTTCTCTCCTTACGCAATAAATCCAACCTATGGATTGGATTGTGCGCTGGTATTAACGCCTGTCATACGATCAGGCTCCCACCTCACCTTACAATGAGGGAGTAATCACAAACAAATGGACTCGGTTGTAAAAGAACAGAAAAATCTCGTGCAGTAATCCAGTCCAAAGACTACTACAGAATCTTTTCTACTTGGAGGAAATCCACCTCAACCGGAGTGGAGCGTCCGAAAATTCCAACGCTGACCCGCATACGGGCCTTTTCCAGATTGACTTCCTCGATAACCCCGGTGAAGGAATCGAAAGGACCGTCAATAATGCGTACCTGCTCACCAATGGAGAAGGTCTGCTTAGGTTTGAACACTTTCTCAGCAGGAAGATCACCCGTTTTCTGGAAGAGGTTCTTCACTTCTGCTGCTGATAAGGGTTGCGGCTTAACGCTGTCACTCGGGCTCACGAACCCAGTAACACCCTGTATACGCTTGATGTGAGAACACCAGGTCTTCCAACTTGTATCGGGCAGGTCTAGCTCAACCAGGATATAGCCGGGAAGAATTTTACGCTTCACCTCACGTCTCACCCCTTCCTTAACCTCTACTACGGTTTCAAAAGGAACTTTGACATCAGTGCAAACAAGCGCGAAGTCCATATCGGTCTCGCGCATCTTGTTGATGATTCGCTCAATCTTCTGTTCGTACCCAGAATATGTGTGTACTACGTACCAGCCTTTAGCCATGACTCCGCCTTACAGAATAAACAATACACCTTTAAGCAGGAGGAAGTCCACCAACCCAAGGAATATTGCAACGATGGCTGTAGACACAAGTACGACCTTTGTGGAAGAAATGACAGCTTCACGGGAGGGCCAGACAACCTTTTTCAGTTCCTGGGAAGACTCCTTGAAATACTTAAATAGCTTCTTCATTGAAGGGCTCCTTGAGGGAAAAGATCGAGAAGCTAACAGGCCAAGAAGGATTCGAACCCTCAACATCCGGTTTTGGAGACCAGCGCTCTACCAGTTGGAGCTATTGGCCTATTTGCTTCTCGATCGAAACAACCTTATTTAATTTTTGCCTCGCGGTGCAAGGTGTGCTTGCGCTCGAACGGACAATACTTCTTTAACTCAAGCTTACCCTGAGTATTTCTCCGATTCTTCTCGGTAGTGTAATTTTTCTGCTTACATTCGGTGCACTGAAGAGCAATTTTCTCAACAGGACCTTTTTTCTTTGAATCAGCCATTACGTGCTCCTCGGTGAGTTTTCACCTCAATTCCACTCCCCATTGGAAGGGGATAAAAAAAGAGCCCTCGAACGGATTTGAACCGTTGACCCCCACCTTACCATGGTGGTGCTCTACCGACTGAGCTACAAGGGCGTCGGTCATATGCAGGCAAATCCACGAGATAGTCAACCTGCAACATGCAGAAGCAAACTTACCAAAGAGCAGGTCTTTTGTCAATATACCTGTTCAAGAAAGAAGAAAAAGTTGAACCAGTTGCCCAGAAAACACCAATCTTATATAGTGAAGGTGTGCTATTTGTACGAAACACAAGGAGTTCCTATGCAGGATCAACAAAAAACCAAGTACGGTCATCGTGCCAAAGACATCGCCCAAGACTTTGCTGAACATCTCAAGTACAGTCAGGATGCAGATATTTATCATACCACCAAAGAAGGGCGATATACAGCCCTCGCACTCTCTGTTCGTGACAGAATTATCCATCAGTGGAACCAGAGTCGAAAAACCCAACGTGCAAACGGGGCAAAACGGGTCTACTACCTCTCTCTGGAATTTCTCATGGGAAGGGCGATGACGAACAACATCATCAATCTCGGTATCGAGAATGAAGTGATGGAAGCCATCTCCTCACTGGGGTATACCTATGAGGAACTTAGCGAAGTGGAACCGGATGCTGGCCTGGGAAATGGGGGACTCGGCAGACTTGCTGCTTGTTTCCTAGACTCCCTTGCTACGCTTGAGATTCCCGCGTATGGATATGGAATTCGTTACAATTATGGAATTTTTCGCCAACAGATCAAGAATGGATGGCAAGCAGAACAACCGGATAACTGGTTGCGTGATGGCAATCCGTGGGAAATCCACAGACCAGATGTAGTGTACCCTGTCCAATTCGGCGGAGAAGTCCAGGTAATCAGGGAACATGGACGCGATCGTTTCAAGTGGAGTGGCTCGGAAGTGGTCAACGGCGTTGCCTACGATACACCAATCATCGGTTATGGATGCAAGACGGTGAATACACTTCGCCTCTGGTCTGCAAAAAGCCCGGAAGAGTTCAATTTCCATGAATTCAATGATGGTGATTACACTGAGGCTGTCCGCTCAAAAATCAGTGCGGAGAATTTAAGCCAAGTACTCTACCCAAATGACACTCTATACATGGGAAAGGAGCTGAGACTCAAACAACAGTACTTCTTTGTAGCCTGTTCCCTAGCAGACATCATCAACCGTTTCAAACGGAAAGAGAGCAACTGGGGAGTACTCCCAGACTATGCAGCAATCCAACTTAATGACACACACCCATCCCTGGCAGTGCCTGAATTGATGCGTCTCCTTATTGATGAAGAGAACCTCGATTGGGATAAAGCATGGGAGATTACCGTGAAGACCATGGGATACACCAACCATACCTTGATGCCGGAGGCACTTGAGAAATGGTCACTGCCCATGTTGCAGAAGATACTTCCCCGTCATATGCAGATCATCTTCGAGATCAATCACCGATTCCTGCAACAGGCAGTCTCTTACTTCCCTCTTCAACCACAAATGCTCAGCAAGATAAGCATCATTGAAGAGACAAACCCTAAACAGGTTCGTATGGCAAACCTGGCTATCATTGGAAGTCACAGCACCAATGGGGTTGCAGAATTACACTCACAGTTATTGAAGAAGTCCATGTTCCCGCAGTTCAATCTTATCTTCAAGGACCGCTTCAACAACAAGACGAATGGCATTACCCAGCGTCGATGGTTGCTTGCTTCAAACCCCAAGCTTGCAGCACTGATAAACAGTGCCATCGGGGACGGCTGGATCACTGACTACAGCCAGATTGAAAAACTCAAACCGTTCGCTGAAGACAAGAACTTCCTCGCTGATTTTGCAGCGATCAAGCAGGAGAACAAGATTCATGCAGCTGCCTTCCTGCAGAAGGACAGCAACATGGTCATCAATCCAAACACGTTCTTTGATGTCCAGGTAAAGAGAATCCATGAATACAAGAGACAGTTGCTCAATGCCTTGAACATACTGCTCATGTACAATGACCTGAAGATGGGAGGAGCTGCTACAAAAGATATGGAACCCACATCCTTCCTCTTTGGAGGAAAAGCAGCCCCGGGATATGTCAATGCAAAATTGATCATAAAGCTGATAAACAATATAGCAAAGGTGATCAATGCAGATCCGGCAACCAATGACCGCCTTGCCATACACTTCATGCCAAACTACCGGGTCTCGATGGCAGAGGCCATTATACCAGCCACAAACCTTTCCGAGCAGATATCAACCGCTGGAACGGAGGCCTCAGGAACAGGAAACATGAAATTCATGTGCAATGGTGCGCTGACCATAGGGACCATGGATGGTGCAAATATTGAGATCGCCCAGGAAGTTGGTGAAGAGAACATGTTCATCTTCGGCAACACAGAAGAGGAAATCCAGAAATTGAGCCTCTCATACGATCCATTCACATTTGTGATGAATGATAAAGAGGTAAAGGATGCAATCGATTTGCTTTTCAGCGGCTATTTCAACATCAATGAACCGAACATCTTTGAACCACTACGTAGAAGCTTGTTTGAGGAAGGCGACAGATATTATCACTTTGCAGACCTCAGGATGTACAGCGATGCACACCGCAAGGCAAGGGAACTCTACAAGGGAGACAGGAATGCCTGGAACAGAATGGCGGTGTTGAACATTGCCTCAAGCGGCAAATTCTCCAGTGACAGAACCATTGCCCAATACGCAAAGGAGATATGGAATATTGACTCATGTCCGGTTGAGAAGGATCTCAGCGAAGATACAGCTCTCCAGGATGCAGTTAAACGAAGATAGCACCCGCCAAATGACGATGAATCATCATCCATTTTCCATGGATGATGATTTTTTGTCATTTCTCTCATATTTTTACTGATTACTTTATATACATTTATTAGTTTGTATTATTTATTTCTACAATAATATGACCAAATATCGTCATTTGGCCAACTTTCCTGCTATATTCATAGCATGCATACATTCTGGGACAGAGTCATACTTCTTCTTAATTCACCTACGGTGGTGGAACTTGCCACCATGCTTGATGTCAAACGCAGCACCCTCTCCAGCTGGATCCATACTGACAGACGTCCCCCATTGCATGTTGCAATGAAAATAACTGAAATCACTGGGGTGACTCTTGAGTGGCTGGAGAATGGAAACAACTGGGAATCAATGGCGAGTGAAGAAGCTGCCGAGAATATCGCCCAATACAAAAAACTTGTCATAGCCCAGATAGAAGAACTTGACCAGCAACAACTGGAGGTCATCCAGTCAATTCTGTACTACTTCAAAAACCAAACCCCGAAAAAAGATTCTTAAACATTGGAGCAAGCAGTGTCAGCAGAGGTGCGATAATCATCGCAGGCAGAAAATTCCCAGTCTTGGTTTTTCTGATATCCAGCAGACCAAAACCAATCATCATCAACAGTACACCACCAACCGATGCCAGCTCATTGATGCCTGCATCCCCAAGTATTGGTGCTATCCATCCCCCTGCCAAGGTGAAAAACCCTTGATACAAGAGAATGAAGAGTGCACTTGCCATGACACCTATACCATAGGCAGCACTGAATATGATTGCCATACATCCATCCATGATGGACTTTACCAGAATCAACTGATAGTCTCCGACAGTTCCTGCTTGAATGGCCCCTACCACAGTCATGGCACCACTGCAAAACAGCAGTGAGGCGTTAAGGAATCCCAGGGCAAAGTTGCGTGCGCTCTCTGCGCTACCCTGACCTCTGCTGAGCCGCCTTTCCATCCATGACCCAAAGGACATCACACCGTCCTCAATTTTGAGGGCATATCCTATGAAGCCACCAATGACCACAGAGAAGAGCAAGATCAAATAGGAGCCTGTCTGCATTGCCATGGAAAACCCAATGACCAAGGTAATCAGTCCTGAGGAGGTGAAAACAACCTCCTGATAGGAGGCTTTCAGCCGGTGTTTCAGAAATAATCCAATAAAGGAGCCAAGAACAACCATCAAGGCATTAAAGTAGGTGGCAATCATAATGGCTTGGAGTATAATACGATTACGAAACTCTCTCAAGGATGAATCATGCAGAATCTTATTCTGGCCGCAGGCCTCGGGATGCGAAGCAAAGGAAAAAAACTTCTGTTGCCCTATAAAGGTACCACCATTGTCGCACATGCAGTACAGCAGTCCCTGATGGCAGGGCTAAGAACTGTACTGGTCACAGGATTCAAGGCAGATCAAGTAAAACAGGCCGTTGCGTATCTCGCCTGCCCCCAGCTACAGATTGTTCACAATGAACATTACCGTAAAGGACAAGGAAGCTCCACAATATGTGGAGCCTCTTACCTTGGTCATGATTCACCATTTTTTATCTCACTTGCCGATATGCCTCTTATCGAGAGTAGACACTACCTCTATCTGATTGAACAGACTTCCGCTCCTGTCTCCAGACCCTCATACAAAGGGAAACTCGGGCATCCGGTTCTGCTTGATCCAAGTTTCCTTGCAATTATCAGGTCACAAAAAAGCTCTTTTACCATGCGTGGGTTGCTACAGGAGTACCATGTCCAGACAATCGAGGTTGACGATGAGGCGTATGTCACCGACATCGACACGCTCGATGCATACCATCACTTGGTGGATTCTAGCCAATCTTACGGGCAAACACCTCTTCCCCCTCTAGAGTAAGCAAGATTTTCGACCCTGGACCGAAATCACCAGAGAGCAGTTGTACCGACAAGGGGTTCTCCACAAGTCGTTGAACAGCACGGCGGATTGGACGAGCCCCAAAGACTGGATCATACCCCTCCTTGTAGAGCAATGAGAGCACATCATCCTCCCATGTCAGGAAGAAACCACGTTTCTCCAATCGTTGACGAAGCTGCTCTAGCTGTAAAACCACGATCTTACGGATCTGTGCTTCTCCTAGCCGTTCAAAGATGATTATCTCATCCAAACGGTTGATGAACTCCGGCTTGAAGGACTGGTGGATTATCTCACCAACGAGTCGAGCACCATCCTCATGCGTCTCTGCAGCAAGCAGTTGCTGGCTCCCCAGGTTGCTGGTCATGATGATCACGGTATTGGTGAAATCAACCACCCGTCCCTGACCATCGGTCAACCTACCATCATCCAACAACTGAAGCAATACGTTAAATACATCAGGGTGGGCCTTCTCAATCTCATCGAAAAGAATGACAGAATAGGGGCGTCTACGTACAACCTCGGTAAGTTGCCCTCCCTGGTCATACCCTACATATCCTGGAGGAGCTCCGATCAATCTACTGACCGAGAATTTCTCCATATACTCGCTCATATCGATGCGGGTCAAGGCTTTCTCGTCATCAAAGAGAAGCTGTGCCAGTACCTTGGCAAGCAGGGTCTTTCCTACCCCGGTTGGACCGGCAAACAGGAAGGTTCCCAAGGGCTTTCTTTCATCCCCAATCCCTGCCTTGTTCCTTCGGATCGCGTTGCTCACTGCTTCAATTGCTTGCCTCTGGCCAATAACTTGCTCTGAGAGAGCCTGTTCAAGATTCAGATACTTATGGAGCTCACTTTCCTTCATCTTGGCCACAGGAACCCCTGTCCAGTTACTGACAATACGTGCAATATCATCCTCACTGACTTCCTCTCGGAGCATCTGCTTTCCTTCAACTTGCACAGATGCAAGTTGCTCGGTCATACCTTCTATCTGTTTGAGCAACTCAGGAATTTCCCCATGCTTGATCTGGGCAGCCTTGGCTAGATCACCCTCTCTTTCAGCACGTTGCTCTTCCGTCTTCAGCTGCTCAAGCTTTGCCTTTGTCTCCCTGAGTTTTGCAATGGAGTTGCGTTCATTGCCCCATTGAAGATGCATGGCATCACGCGTTCCCTGCAGTTCACTCAACTCACGCTCGAGTTTACCCAACCGCTCTTTACTGGCCTTGTCAGTTTCCCTGGAGAGCGCCTGTTTCTCTATATTGAGTTGGAGAATCTTTCGCTCTATCTGGTCCAACTCTTCCGGCTGACTCTCTATTTCCATCTTGAGTTGGCTTGCCGCCTCATCGACCAAATCGATCGCCTTGTCCGGGAGGAAGCGATTGGTAATATACCGGTTGCTTAGATTGGCTGCTGCAACTAGGGCCTCATCCTTGATCCGTACCCCATGATGGACCTCGTACCGTTCTTTCAGCCCCCTGAGGATGGCGATAGTAGACTCCACCGAAGGCTCCTTGGTGAACACCGGCTGGAATCGCCGTTCCAATGCCTTGTCAGGTTCAATATACTTTCGGTATTCATCAAGGGTAGTCGCACCAATAGCATGTAACTCTCCCCTGGCAAGAGCTGGCTTGATCAAGTTTGAAGCATCGGTCGAACCTTCACTTGCCCCTGCTCCAACGATGGTATGCAGCTCGTCGATGAACAGGATGATCCTGCCTTCACTGGCCGTTACTTCCTTCACCACTGCCTTCAGCCGTTCCTCAAACTCCCCTCTGAACTTTGCACCTGCTACCAAGGCACCAAGGTCCAAACTCAGAATTTGTTTGTTCTTCAATGACTCTGGGACATCCTCCGTAGCAATACGCAAGGCAAGCCCTTCTACAATGGCAGTCTTTCCTACCCCGGGCTCTCCGATCAATACGGGATTGTTCTTGGTTCTTCTGGAAAGCACCTGCATTACCCGTCGAATCTCCTCATCACGTCCGATGACGGGATCAAGTTTTCCCTGTCGGGCAAGGGTGGTCATGTCCTTGCAGTACTTCTCCAGTGCCTGATATCTACTTTCTGGATCTTCGCTCTGGATTGTCTGGTTTCCTCTGATTGTCTGCAATGCCTGCATAAGAGCATCCTTGGTTACACCAAGGGCCTTGAGTGCCTTGCTTGCCTCTGAAGCATCCTCCAGGACAGCAAGCAGGAAGTGTTCTGCGCTCAGGTACTGATCTTTGAAGTCTGAGGCAATCTTATCGGCCGCATAGAGCTGATTCCCCAGTTGGGCAGACAAGGAACGCTGCGCATTCCCTCCATATGCCTTGGGGAGCTTGTTGACCAGTGTCCCCAGTTTTTCACTCACCATGGCAGGGGGAACCCCCAGCCGCTCAAAGAGCGGGGTAAGCAACCCCTCTTTCTGGTTGATCAAAGCCAACAAGAGATGTTCTGTAGTAATTTCTGCGTTGCCATGCTCGTTGGCCAGCATATCGGCATCGCCGATGGCTTGACGCAGCTTGATTGTCATTTTGTCTATATTCATGGATACTCCTCACCTTTGGGTATGAAGCAACCGACCCATCCCTGCGGGTCTTCTCCTGTACATACATAAATATAGTGAGGAATCAGTGTATCGGCTAGGCCCTATAGAAATCCAGGTAGGTGCTGATCAGCTGCTTGGAAAGCCGCATATCGAAGGTATCAAGGAATGCAACCTGGAAGCAGGATGATTCAAGCAACATAAGAAGATGATCTGCAACCTTGTTCACATCACAATCAACAATATCTCCCGTCTTCACTCCCATACGAAGGAGACGCTTGAAGAGGATGGTGAGCTTGGCTGTTCGCCTGAGAATGATCTCATTGAAATCCCGACCTTCCTTCTTCATCTGCAACATGACATCTACCAGACTGGTCAACTCGCCTTCATGCTCACTTGCTGTCTGCATGATATCCAGGCAGATGGTGGTAATCCTGCTTACCAAGTCCTGGTTGGTCGACCAGGCATAGGCAGCATACTTGTTGAACATTCTTCCTGTTACCAACTTCACCGCATAGTAGTAGATCTCTTCCTTGTCCTTGAAATATTGATAGATGGTAGGACGGGAAATGCCACACTCTGTGGCTATCAGAGAGAGGTTGGAATCACGATAGCCTTCTCTTGCAAAGACTTTCAGTGCAGTTTGTAGAATTTTCTCCTTTCTCTCTTCATGATCGATCTTTTTCGGCATGCGTCCCACTCTCCTACTATTGGTAGAAATTTCTTGTTGAAGTACAATATACCACTATACTGTAAAAAACACTAGAATTCATGTGGAGTTTCAATATGCTTTTCCTTTTCTTCCCGATTTTCCTCCTGGTGATCCTTGCCGTAGTGGTGTTCAGGACTATCGCTATGCGAACACATACCAAAAACACAGTAACTTACACTACTGTGCAAACAGGCATTGAAGAGGAAACCATTCTCGCCGAAGCAGTAATGTGTAGGACTGTCTCACATGCAGATCCCAACCTGACCGACTGGAATGAGTTCTCTCGTTTGCTTGCACTTCTCGAAACCTCTTTCCCCCTGTGCAGCAAACACAAAATAACCGACAAGGCTATTGGTCCCTATAACCTGGTCTACTGTTTCACCGGTGAGGATAAAAGCCGGGAACCAGCTCTCCTTACCGCCCATCTGGATGTGGTAGGAGCCAACGAGCAAGAGTGGACCCATCCTCCATTTGATGGAGTAATAGAAGAGGGCTTTCTTTATGGACGAGGTAGCTTTGACTGCAAACTGCAGGTAATCAGTATCTTATCAGCGTTTGAGCACATACTCAAAACAGAAAAACACCCCAAGCATACTTGGTATGTAGCCTTTGGATGTGATGAGGAGAGCAACAGCAGCAAAGAGGGAGCTGTTCGTATTGCTCGCTATTTTCAAGAACAAGCACTCCATTTCAGCTTTGTATTGGATGAGGGTGGCGTGGTCAGCCAGAAGTACATCAAAGGTTTCGAGCAAAGCATTGCGGTAGTAGGGGTTGCAGAAAAAGGATATCTCGATCTAGAGCTCACGGTTGAGAGAACAGCAGGACACTCCTCCACCCCTGCTTTTCCCACTGCTTTGGGAACACTCTCCCAGGCTATTCACAAATTGGAAAACAAGCAAATGCCTGCAAAATTAACGCCTCCTGTGAAACAGATGCTCACAAATCTAGGTAAGGAGGGCCCATTCGCATACAGCATGCTCTTTCTCAATCTTTGGCTGACAGCAGGTCTCTTGAAGTTTGTTTTCTCCAAGCAAGCTACGCTCAACGCTGCCATCAGAAGCACAATAGTTCCTACAGTCATCTCAGCAAGCGATAAAAGCAATGTGATTGCAAAGAAAGCCACAGCAATCGTGAACTGTCGTTTGCTCCCAGGAGATACTCAGGAATCTATTCTCTCCTGGGTCACCAGAACAATTGCCTCTGATTCTGTCAGGGTAAAGCCCATGCATTGCACTCCCCCTTCCCATATCAGCAAGACTGATGGTGAGGCTTTCAGTTATCTTTCTGAAACCATCAAGATGACGTTTCCAGATTCCATTGTTACCCCATACCTCATGATGGGAGCCACCGATGCAAGAAAATACCAGAATCTCAGTGATTATATCTACCGTTTCACTCCAGCTCGGATGGACCGTAGCGAAGTTGACCGGATGCATGCTCCTGATGAGCGGATCAGCCTAGAGAACATCTCACTCGCCCAACAGTTTTATACTCAGCTGATCACCTACTGGTAGACATGCAGAAGCCCCGCTTCTCGCGGGGCCTTGCATGTACAGGATGGTTGTCTATTTCCTATTTGATTTTTACTTCGATTGCCTTGGGTTTTGCTACTTCCTTCTTTGGAAGTGTCAATGTAAGAATACCGTCGGCAAACTCACCTGCGATTTTCTCCTCATCTACATCTTCAGGCAAGGAGAACAATCTCTCGAAGCTCTGGTAGCAGCGTTCAGAGACAAGGCGCTTTTTGTCCTTCTCTTCCTTCTTGGTCTCCTTGACAGAGCTCAGCTTCAGGACATGTTTCTCAATGTTGACCTTCACTTCCTTCTGCTTGTACCCAGGAAGTTCTGCTTCCAGGATGTAGGCATCATCGTTCTCTGTGATATCCACAGCCGGAAACTTTGAGGAATACATTCCCCAATCGCCAAGCATGTCATTGAACAGAGAATCAAATGCTGAGACTACCGGTGAATCATAGTTTCTTCTTGTAGTTAAGTATTTCATAGTACACCTCCGTGTTCTGTAATGTGTTTCATCACTCCCTTTCGGGATTCATATATAACATTGCAGAAAGTGTGCCAACTTGCTATCAACTCTCTACATATTAAATTTATTTTTCTGCATTATAAGTATTTACATGATATTTTCGAGGGATGATGGTATACATGAGAAACCTCATGATGATGCAAAGCAGACTCAACTCGTCCCTTTCCTTAAGCAACCCAATCCATTTTTGTTTCGTTTTGACACACTACCGGTAGTAATGACTCACTTTTTTGGGGTAGATTTGCCCAAACGGCAAAAAGAAAAGCAGTATTTCCCCTAAAAAGGAAACACTGCCATGTGTGGTTATACAAACCCTTGCTAGTGATCAGTAACAGCATAAACTTGCACCTGGGCTTGGAGCGGATCGGACAGAGGACAAGGCCAAGGAAGCGAAGATATAAAGATATCTGAGCTGACACGAACAAAGTCCATCAGGTCGATAGGCCCAAGAAGTAAAGATTTACATGTTACAGATCACTAACTAAGATCAGCGAGTGTAGCAACCATTACAGCCTTGATGGTGTGCATTCGGTTTTCCGCCTCGTCAAACACAACGGAATGCTTGCTCCTGAACACCTCATCGGTAACTTCCAGTTCTGTGAGCCCGAACTGCTTGTGAATCTCTTGTGCCACACTGGTGTTGAGGTCGTGGAACGAGGGGAGACAGTGTTCAAACAACACCTGCTCGTTTCCAGAAGCCTTAAGAAGATCCATCGTTACCTGATAATCCTTCAGAAGGGCAATCCGCTCTGCGGTCTGGTCTTCCTCCCCCATGGAGACCCACACATCGGTGTAGATCACATCAACACCCTGTACAGCCTCAACAGGGTCAGTGGTAGCCCACAACTTGGCTCCACTCTCCTTGGCAGCAGGAGCTAACTCATCAAGCAACTGTTGGGATGGGAACAGCTCTTTTGGTGCAGCAATACGATACTCCATTCCCAATTTTGCAGCACCGATCATCAGTGCATTGGAGACATTGTTTCTCCCGTCACCGATATAAGCGAATTTCAGGTCTTTAGGGGCCTTATGGGTATGCTCCATTGCTGTCAGGACGTCCGCCAGTACCTGGGTAGGATGATCATCATCGGTCAACCCATTCCAGACTGGAACGTTGCTGTAGCGGGCAATATCCCTGATGACCTCTGGGGAGAACCCACGATACTGGATACCATCATACATTCTCCCGAGAACCTTTGCAGTGTCCTCGATGGATTCCTTTTTTCCCATCTGGCTGTTGGTCAGAAAGGTAACACAGGCCCCTTCATCAAAAGCAGCCACTTCAAATGAGCAACGGGTACGGGTGGAACTCTTGTCAAAGATCAAGACAATATTCTTTCCTTCAAGCAGTTTTCCCTGCAACTTCCCTGGATAGGTGTTTCCTTTTTTCTTTGCCTTCAAGTCAGCAGAAAGCTGGAGAAGATCAAGTATCTCCTGTCCTGTGTAATCCTTGAGGGTCAAAAAACTGCGTCCTTTCATTGGTATCATGTTCAGCCTCCGTTCTCATTGTAGGAATCGTACATATTTATACAATATATGTCAAGTTTACCTGTATTATTATTCATATTTTCCCATTTTTTTGCATATAAATACAAAAATAAAGCCTCCAAGCATTATTGCAAGGAGGCTGAAAGAAACTACAATACGGTTACTCAGTCACAAGAACCACTTCACCATTGGGATAACGCTCTGCAACATAGGAGGTAATCTTCTCACTGCGGAGTGCTTCAACCAAAGCAACAATAGCCTTGTCATTCTCACGTCCTTGCTTGACGGCAACGACATTTACATAAGGACTGTCTGCACCTTCGACAAGCAATCCATCCTGGGTTGCGATCAAACCAGCGGGAATGGCGTAGTTGCCATTGATGATAGCAGCATCGACATCAGAGAGTACACGAGGGAGACTTGCAGCCTCGATCTCGCGGAAAGAGAAACCCTTGGGATTGGATGCAATATCCAGCGGTGTTGCTTCAAGACCAGCATTTGCATCAAGAGTCAACAAACCAGCACTCTGGAGCAACAACAACGCCCTACCCTCGTTGGTTGGATCATTTGGAATTGCAATCGTTGCACCTTCTGGGAGGTCAGCAATTGAATCATACTGCTCTGAGTACAAAGCAAATGGCTCAACGTGGATGCCACCTGCATTGGCCAGATGATATCCTTTCTCCTTGTTGAAGGACTCAAGATAAGGGATATGCTGGAAGAAGTTTGCATCCAGCTCTCCGCTCTCCAGAGCCTCATTGGGAGTTACATAGTCGGTGAACTCCTGGATCTTCAAGGTAATTCCCTGCTGGGCAAGATCCTCAACCACCAACTCGAGGAAAGCAGCATGGGGTTCTGGGGTGGCTCCGACTACCAAGGTATTGGAATCGGCCTCTTCTTTGGTGCCTGCTGCAAACAATGAAAGTGCAAGCAACAGCACAAGTGAAACACTTAGAATCTTTTTCATGAACAACATCTCCTTCTCTCGCCTTTATATGAGAGGTACATAGTGACAATAATATGGGATCAACGCCGTGCTAGCAGCTTGGCACTAATCTTGTTTCCGATCACCTGGATCACCTCAACGAGGACCAGGATGACGACAACGGCTACTACCATGATGTCGCCTCGGAATCGTTGGTATCCATACCTGATCGCCAGGTCCCCCAATCCTCCCCCACCGATTGCTCCAGCCATGGCCGAATAGCCGATGAGATTAATGATGGTCAGGGTAACTCCGCTAACCAAGGAGGGAAGGGCCTCAGGTATCAACACCTTGCGGACAATTTGCATATTGGTGGAACCCATAGCACGGGCGGCCTGAACGACCCCCGGATCCACCTCCTTCAGTGCGGTCTCGATTACTCGAGCCACAAACGGCGCTGCTGCAATGGACAGCGGAACAATTGTTGCGGTAGTTCCAATACTGGTACCGATCAACAATCTCGATAAGGGAAACAAAAGAATCATAAGGATAATGAAGGGAAATGAGCGAAGCACATTCACAATCCTTCCCAACACATTATTCAACACAGGGTGTGGGATAATACCCCCTTGATCCTCACCAGAGGTAGCTGAAAGCAGGATTCCAAGAGGTAGCCCGAGAATGAGGGAAAAGAGTGTTGAAAAGAAGACCATGCTCAGCGTTTCCATGGTCGCTCCAAAAACCAATATCCAAAGCTTACTCATACACTCTCCTCCTCTTCAACAACTACACCCATCTGAGAGAGCGATTCGATGGCTTTTTTTCGGGTATCTTCATCACCACTGATATCCACTATCATTGTCCCAATCTCTATATCACCGACTTTTTGTACACCGCCTGCTCTGATATTGAAATCCACTCCAAGTTGCCGACTTATCTTACTGAGAATCGGTTGGTCAGTGGTTCCTCCCCTAAAGCGTAAGGTATATGCGCCACTTTTCTTTGACCATTGCACCATCTTATTCGGTTCTTCAGCCGCTTCATCCACACCCACCAAGTGGGAAAGGAAATCCTTGGTAACTTCACTGCTGGGATTGGCAAAGATATCAGTGACCAATCCTTGTTCAACCACCACTCCATCATTCAAGACAGCCACCTGGTCGCACGCATCACGAACAACTTCCATCTGGTGAGTGATCATGACAACAGTAAGGCTCATTTTTCTCTGGATTTCCTTCAGCAAGGCGAGAATTGAATGAGTAGTTTGAGGATCGAGGGCACTGGTTGCTTCATCACAGAAAAGAATATCCGGATTACAAGCCAAGGCACGGGCAATTGCCACACGTTGTTTTTGTCCTCCACTGAGTGTACTGATCGGGGCCTTTCCCCTTCCTTCCAGTCCAACTAGAGAGAGCAATCTCGCAACACGGGTTGTTATCTCGTTCTTCGGGGTCCCGGTTATTTCCAATGGGTAAGCAATATTTTGTTCTGCATTCCGACTGGAGAAAAGATTGAAGTTCTGGAAAATCATCCCAACCCTTCTTCGTCTTTCTATGAGTGAATGCTTCTGGAGGTTGTCGACCCTCACATCATCAAAGAAGACTTCCCCTTCATCAGGGCGTTCGAGCAAGCTGATCAGGCGAACCAATGTGGATTTGCCTGCGCCACTCTTTCCTATGATTCCATAAATGGTATTTGAAGGGATATCGAGGCTTATTCCATTGACCGCATGCAAATCTCCATACGTTCGCTTTAGATTATGTAACTTTATTTGCATACTTATACCCTCAATATTCATTTTCGCAAATGAATTGGTACCATCATAGTAAAAAGGAGGGGTACTGGCAAGAGCAGGAGCACAGTTTCCTGTGCATATCCTAGTCTATTACTAGTTTTAAGATAGTTTGAAACCTACCCTCTGAATACGAGAAAAGGACGCTTCTGCGTCCTCTTCTCTATCTATGTTTTAAACCGGATAAACCGGTTGAAAGCAAAAAAGGGGCCCGGCGGCTACCTACTCTCCCACGGCTAACCGTAGTACCATCGGCGTGAGGGTGCTTAACTTCCGTGTTCGGGATGGGAACGGGTGTGTCCACCCTGCTGTGGCCACCGGGCCGGCCAACGCCTGGGAGCACGAGGATCTCGCACGACCGGCCTTGGCAGCCCATGGGATTGGAATAATGATATGGTCAAGCCTCTCGGATGATTAGTACCGGTGGGCTGAACACGTTGCCGTGCGTACACCCCCGGCCTATCGAACA
>Ga0265294_10000277_pt1 | contig 67698 bp, 71 predicted proteins | sample MunlanPumphouse3_FD_192504 | JGI IMG/M metagenome (GOLD analysis project Ga0265294, IMG submission 192504) | Groundwater microbial communities from a municipal landfill in Southern Ontario, Canada - Pumphouse #3 | ecosystem: Environmental > Aquatic > Deep subsurface > Groundwater | place... | reverse complement strand
TCGGATATAGAAGATACAAAAACATTAGAGAATTATCCTTGTTATGGAGGAAATGGACTTAGAGGTTACACAAAAACTTTTACACATGAGGGGACTTTTTCTTTAATTGGAAGACAAGGTGCTTTATGTGGAAATGTACATAGAATAACTGGTCAATTTCATGCAACAGAGCATGCTTTAGTTGTAACACCTTTTGAAAATATTGATACAAATTGGTTGCATCATAAATTAAAAGAGATGAATCTAAATCAATATTCAACAGGAGTAGCTCAACCTGGATTATCTGTAAAAAATTTAAATGATATTTCTATACTTGTTCCATCGTTGCAAGAGCAACAACAAATAGTAAAACAACTAGAAGAGATTGAAAATAAGATACAAAATATAGAAAAAGAATTAGAAAGACTTCCTAATAAAAAAGAAGAAATTCTAAAAAAATATATAATGAGCTCATAATAGCTATCTCATCGCCTACCTAATCTACCAACTCATCATCTCAATACGCCAAAATACAAGAAGAAAATAACGCTTGTTGTTTAATTGCAACAAGCGTTTATAGTTTACGCCGTTTTCTCTTCTACTTTTTGAGTATTCTCTTGTGCTTGTTGTGCAGGTGCTGGGGTTTCATCCTCTTTCATGGCATTTTTAAAATTTTTAATACCACTTCCTAAGCCTTTGGCTAATTCAGGGATTTTTTTACCTCCAAAAAGAAGCAAAATAACTAAAACAATAATACCCAACTCCATTCCACTTGGCATGCTAAACATGGTTTTCTCCATAATTAAATTTTTAGTATTATAACTCTTTTTTAAAAAAAAAGATATAACCTATGTCAAAAACTAATTGAAATATAAAAACTTACATCAAACAGATTGTCTTCGCTTAAAAAGTTATTTTTATGATAAATAACATAAGAAGGTTTGGTCGTTGTTTCATAATCACTTTCTAAAAGCCACTCGTGATAGACCCAGTGAATAAACTTTAACATATCTCCGTGTTTGCCTTGAAAATAAAATTTTGCATAAACTCCGTTGGATATTACAAAATGAGGAAGTCGGTTGTTGTTTAAGTCAACCTCTTCTTCTACGACTAAACACGCAATATATTGACACTCATTTAAAGGAGTGATAGTAGGATTGTCGTGTAAAAGCGCAATTTGTTTGTAGTGTTGAATATTATGATTTAAAATCCAAGTGTAGAGCTTTTGCCACGTCTCTTTTACATTGGTGTTGTATCCATTGTTTCGTATGTAAAAACTCTCCAAATCGGGCATTTTTACAATGCTGGGTTTTAGTTTACTAAAATTAGCTTGCGATTGTATAGCCTTTCGAGATTGTTGTAATATGGTCTGGGAATAGCTTTTATAAAAACCATTTCTCCACTGTTTAGGAGAAGCATTAAACCTCTGCTTAAATGCACTTATAAAAGATGATTGAGAGCTGTAACCACACAAATTTGCTATGTTTGAAATAGTTGAGTGCGTGTTGGTTAAGAGTAAATTGGCAGCTTTTTGAAGACGAATTGATTTAATGCTTTCATAAATATTTCTTCCAAATATCTCTTTAAAAATACGGTGCATATGAAATTTACTTACGTTTAAATCGTAACTCAACTCTTCAATATCGATGTTCGTATCTATGTGCGTGTAGATGTAATACATAATATTGTTTGCAATTTTAATACGTTTAGATAAGGTATCTCGTTTCATAACATAATTATAACACTATTTAACAATAAAATTAGCACAAATAAACAATAAATTACGCAAAAATTAAGAAGAATAATTTTTCTAAATAAACTACAATAAAATAAATTTTTAAAAGGAACCCCATGGAAACCAATGCAATTATGGAGTCTGTGAAATTTATGTTATTGGGAATGGGCGTGGTATATGCTTTTTTAATCATAATGATTTATGCGATTAAATTGCAAGCTAAAATTATTGGAAAATATTATCCAATTGAAAATAAAAGCCAAAATATAAAACCACAAACGCCAAACAACTCTATTAGTACATCTCAAAAAGTTGCGGCTATGGTAGCTGCCATTCATCATCATGAACAACAAAAAAAGGATTCCGATGTTTAAAACCATTTTATTATTGCTTACAAGTTCAATATTTGTTTTTGCAAGTCAATCTGAAGTGAGTGAAATTTTACCCGATATTACCATGACATGGGTTGGATTTTCATCGTTAATTATCTTTGTTGTAGGGTACTATTTCATAGCCACTGAAGACAAATATCATGTGGATAAAGCGAAACCTGCTTTGTTTATTGGTACATTTATGTTTATGCTTATTGGTGTATATTATGTTTTAAATGATTTAGATTTAAATATTTTACACGATGGCATTAACCACCTTATTTTAGAAATTGCAGGTATTTTCTTCTTTTTATTCGTAGCCATGACCTATATTGAAACGCTCATTCACATGGGTGTATTTGAACGACTGAAATACAATTTGGTCTCAAAAGGGTACACCTATAGAAAACTCTATTGGATTACAGGATTTTTGGCTTTCTTTATCTCTCCCATCGCCGACAACCTTACTACTGCTTTAATTTTATCAACAGTACTTATTACTATTGATAAAACCAATGTAAAGTTTTTAGTTCCAGGAGCTATTAATATTGTTGTTGCTGCAAATGCAGGTGGTGCGTGGTCTCCTTTTGGCGATATTACAACGCTTATGGTATGGAGTGCAGGAAAAGGTGTTTTTACGGATTTCTTATATCTGTTTCCAGCTTCTTTTCTAGGCTATATAGTTACTGCATATTTGCTTTCAAATTTTGTTCCTAATACAAAACCTGCTTTTGATGTTGAGAGTGAAAGAAAACCTTCAGTAATGAGAGGAGCTAATGTTGTTATGGGCTTTGGGGTTTTAACAATAGCGTTAGCCGTTCTTTCTCATCAATTTTTCCATTTTCCTGCTATGTGGGGAATGCTTTTTGGGTTATCGTTGTTAAAACTTTATGCTATTTTTATTCAAAGAAAATACAATGCTCCTTTAAATATATTTGAATCTATTTCAAAAATAGAGAATAATACCTTGCTTTTTTTCTTTGGAATTTTAGCAGCAGTAGGCGCGTTGTATTTCATTGGGTGGCTAGGACTTGCTGTTTTAGTCTATGAACCCACTTCTTTAGGAGCTACATGGTCTAATATTGCTGTTGGAATATTATCGGCATTTATAGATAACGTTCCTGTTATGAGTGCTGTTTTAAAAGCCAATCCTACTATGGGACTTGACCAATGGATGTTAGTTACATTAACCGCTGGAATTGGAGGAAGCTTAATTAGCTTTGGAAGTGCAGCAGGAGTTGGAGTTATGGGGAAAATGCCAGGAGTATATACATTTGCTAACCATATGAAATATTCATGGACAGTATTTGTAGGTTATGTGGTTTCTGTGTGCATATGGTACTTTCAATATGAAATATTGGGCATATCACATTAAAAAATAGACAAAGGGAGCCTTTCCCTTTGTTTTAAAATTTTTTTATTTGTCACTTGTTTGCTTCTAAACTTGACATACTTCTTTTACAATTAAATATGAAAATAATAAATATCTTAAAAGAGTCAATTCTTTATTCCTTGCAGCATAAACTTTTGTAAAAGCGTTTTCTTACAAATATTTCGATAAAATGTAGCCTTTAATTAAAACAAAAAAGGACACACATGGATTGGGGTAAAGTCACCTACATATTCTTTTCACTTATGAGCTTAACAACAACAGCTGGATTTTTATATGAGCCTAATGCCGTTGCTTTATTTATAGCAGCTGGTGTTAATGTTATTTCAACGATTTTAAAAATTGGTGTTAAAAATCTTTTGTCGGCTGAATTGTTGGCAAGTTCATTGGTGGCTGACTTACACCTAATCCCTGCTTTTATGGTTTTAACATTTATAGATGATGTAAGAATGGCTATTGCCTTAGCTATTGGTGCCGTTGTAGCAAATATTTATTCAGTTGCGTTGGCATTAATTGAGAGTGCTAAAAGTCAAGAGAAGGATAATTATTAATGCAATATAACCCAAAAGAGATTGAGAAAAAGTGGCAAACTTATTGGGAAGAAGCTAAAAGCTTTGAGCCAGAAGATGAACACACTAAAGAGAAAAAATATATTTTAAGTATGTTTCCGTACCCAAGTGGGCGAATACATATGGGGCATGTTAGAAACTACTGTTTAGGCGATGCCTTTGCACGATATTTTAGAAAAGCTAACTACAATGTTTTACACCCAATTGGGTGGGACAGTTTTGGAATGCCTGCTGAAAATGCTGCTATTAAACACAAACTTCACCCTAAAAAATGGACCTATGAAAATATTGATTATATGAGAAAAGAGTTAAATGCATTAGGATTATCTTTTTCAAAAACACGAGAGTTTGCTACAAGCGATGAACTTTATACCAAGTGGGAACAAGAGTTTATTATAAAAATGTTTGAAGAGAAGTTATTGTACAGAAAGTCAACTACTGTAAACTGGTGTGAGGATTGTCATACCGTTTTAGCCAATGAACAAGTTGAAGAGGGTTGTTGTTGGCGTTGCGAAAATGAAGTTGAACAAAAAGAGATGCCTGGGTATTATATTGGAATTACTAAATACGCTCAAGCGTTACTTGATGACTTGAAACTTCTAGAAAATCAATGGCCAAGCCAAGTTTTAACTATGCAAGAAAATTGGATAGGACGAAGTGAGGGGGTAGAGTTTACATTTAATTTAGATTTGGAATCACGCTATAAACTAAGTAAACATTTTAACTATTATAAAGTTTTTACTACAAGACCCGATACTATTTATGGGGTAACTTATTCAGCAATTGCTCCTGAACACCCTATTGTTCAATATTTGATAGAAAAAGAACTTATAAGCCCTAAAAAAATAGAAATTATTAAAAATATGCAAAAACACTCTGAAAAAGAGCGTTCAGCTATGCCTAAAGAAGGAGTTAGTTTAGGGTTAGATGTGGTTCACCCCTTAACCAATGAAAAAATACCTGTTTGGGTAGCAAACTTTGTTTTAAACTCTTATGGTGGAGGTGCAGTTATGTGTGTGCCTGCTCATGACCAACGAGATTTTGAGTTTGCAAGAGAGTATGATTTACCTATTAAGCAAGTAATAGTTTCCCAAACCCAAGAGCAGTTCAATTTAAAAGAAGCATTTACACAAGAGGGCGTTTTAATTGAGAGTGAAAGTTTTACAGGACTTAATTCACAAGAAGCAAAAAAAGCAATTATTTATCACTTTGAAAAAAACTCATTTGGTAAAAAACAAATCAATTATAAATTAAGAGATTGGGGAGTTTCAAGACAGCGTTATTGGGGTTCACCTATTCCTTTTGTGCATTGTGAAACTTGTGGATTGGTGCCTGAAAAAATAGAAAATTTACCGATTGCTTTACCTGAAGATGTTGAAATTACAGGAGAGGGAAATCCTTTGGATAACCATCTTACTTGGAAGCATTGTGCTTGTCCAAAGTGTGGTGAAAAAGCATTAAGAGAGACCGATACCTTAGATACTTTTGTGCAATCTAGCTGGTATTTTTTACGATATGCTACTAATCCAAAATCGTGGAAAAAAGAGGCTATTAATAAAAAAGATAGCGACTATTGGATGGATGTTGACCAATATATTGGTGGAATAGAGCATGCTATTTTACACCTATTGTATGCCAGATTTTTTACAAAAGCACTTAATACTTTGGGATATACCAATGCTAAAGAGCCATTTAAACGACTCTTAACGCAAGGAATGGTTTTAAAAGATGGGGCTAAAATGTCTAAATCTAAAGGCAATGTGGTTGACCCTGATAAAATAATTGAACAATATGGTGCTGATACTGCAAGAATGTTTATGATGTTTGCGGCACCTCCTACTAAAGAGTTAGAGTGGAACGACAGCGCCGTTGAAGGGGCTTTTAGATTTATTAAAAAGTTTGCTCAAAAATCTGAATTGGTTGCATTTTCAAACCTTGAAGAAATCAAAAATATTAAACAAGAAACACTCAATAAAGAGGAAAAAGAAGCTCGTAAAAAAGTTTATGAAGCGTTGAAAAAATCGAATGAAGTGTTTGCTAAAACCTATGCGTTTAATACATTAATTGCTTCTTCTATGGAAGCTTTAAATGCACTGCAAACTCAAAATAATCCTTTAATTTGGGCGGAAGGATATTATATTTTAAGTAATATTTTAGAGCCTATTATTCCACATTTATGTTGGGAAATTAGTGAAAATTTATTTAAAAGAGTTAATTTTAGTGAACAAATAAGTATTAAAGAAGAGGTTTTTTTACAAGATAATATCGTGTTGGCGATTACAGTAAATGGAAAAAAACGGTGTGAAATGGAAGTTTCAAAGGATTTGAGCAAAGAAGAGATTTTAACTCTTGCTAAAGAGCATGCTTTTAAATATATTTCAGGAAAAGAGATTATAAAAGAAATTTTAGTTCCTAATAAACTGGTTAATCTGGTTATTAAGGGTTAAATGATGTATAAAAAAGTTTTAATATTGGCGTTTCTTTTACTCTTTGCAGGGTGCGGATATAAGCCTACCTCACACTATGCTAAAGAAAAAATAAAAGGCAATGTCTTTGTGGATATGTTTATTAGTATTGAAGACCCAAAAAACTCGGTAATTATTAAAGACGCAATGAGTGAGATTTTGGTTTCCAGATTTGGTGCAAAACTTGTACACGACAAGAAATTAGCAGATACAACACTTTTTTTAAGACTCAATCGGGTTTCAATGCAAGTCTTACAATACGATGCACAGGGGTATGAAAAACTCTATCGAGCAACGGTTAATATTCATGTTAAGTATGCGTCCGTTGAAGAAAAGGGAAGTGTAACAGTAACTGGAAGCTATGATTTTGCCGTTGATGGTCAATATGAAATTTCAGAAGCAAAACGATTTGAAGCTATTAAAAATGCGGCAAGTAAAGCCTTAGAAGAGGTTATTTCTAAGCTTGCTATTGAAACATTTAGGAAAGAGCCCAACAATGAGGAAGAGGAAAAAGACAGTGCCAACAAAGAGCAACAACAGTAATTTAAATTTAGAAGAGTTTTTAAATTTAAAGACTCTGTATTACGATAAAATCGATTTTAACACGATCAAAGTAGCATGGGAATTTTTAAGACTTTATGTAAAATTGCCCTATGTTATTCATATTGTAGGCACCAATGGAAAAGGAAGCACGGGGCGTTTTTTAGCCCACTATTTGAACACGCTTGAATATAAAACCTTGCATTACTCCTCTCCTCATATTTTAAAATTTAATGAACGCATATGGATTAATGGCGAAGATGCCAGTGATGAGCTTTTAAACAAAGCTCATGAAGAACTGCAAACAATTTTACCTCTAAATATAGTTGAAAAACTGACTTACTTTGAATACACCACTCTTTTAGCACTCCTTTTAAGCTCAAAAATGGATTACCTTGTTTTAGAAGCAGGGCTTGGTGGGGAGTTCGATGCTACGAATGTGGTTATTAATGATTTAAGTTTAATTACCGCCATTGATTTAGATCACCAAAGCTTTTTAGGAAACACCGTTAGCAAGATTACCACTACTAAAATGCGCTCTTGTGATAATCTTATGTTTATTAACAAACAAGCCCATGAAGAGGTCTATGAAATAGCCAATGAGTATAATTTTCATAAAGCCAAAGAGTATGACACCTCTTCTTTAACACAATTTCCCTCTTACTTACACGAAAATCTAAACCTAGTGTTAACCGCACTAGAACATCTGAAAATTCCTTTACACTTAGAACACTTTAAAACAGTTCAACTTTTTGGACGTTGTCAAAAAATAGCTCCTAATATTACCATTGATGTAGGACATAATCCGCTTGCTGCAAGAGTGATTTTCAAGGAGTTTGAACAACGAAAGGTAAAAGTTTCTCTGGTGTATAACAGCTTGAACGACAAAGATTATAAAACAGTGTTAACTATTTTAAAACCTATTATTAATGAAGTCTTGATTATTGAAGTTGATGACAAACGAATAGTAGCTCAAGAAGTGTTGTTTGAAGTGTGTGAAAAACTTAATTTACCAGTCAAAGTTTTTGAAAATATAGAAGAATCTAAAGAATATTTAGTTTTTGGCTCTTTTACTGTTGTAGAGAAATTTTTAAGGGTAATGCCATAGTATGAAAAATAGATTAATTATAACGGTATCTGATATTAATGGAACAAAATCTTATAATGTTCACCAGTTTATTAAAAGAACAATTGGTTTTTTAATTCCTACTATTTTAATTATTTTAGGAGGCTCTTTTTGGTTTATAACAGCACTAAAAGAGGATATTCATATAGTTAAAAAAGAAAAAGAAGATAAAATTAGAGGACTTATCGAAAAAGAGAGTAAGTTAAAAGTACAAAATTCGTTGTATTCTTTGCAAATAAAAGATAAAATAAAAGATATAGATGAATTAAGTTCAAAGCTTGATGACATTGAAGAGTTAATTGGTGTAAAAGGTGAAGATGACACAACATTAATTCAAAGAGCTACCTTAGCCAAAATAGATATGCAGCTTAAAGCATTTATGTTACAAATAATCCCAAGTGGAAGTCCTTTAAAAAGCACAATTATAACCGATGCGTATGGATACAGAATTCACCCAATTAGTAAACAAAGAAAGTTTCACCGAGGAATAGATTTGCGGGCACAAATGAGAACGCCTGTTTATTCAACTGCCGATGCAGTGGTTAAATATGTTCAAAACAGTGACCGAGGTGGATTTGGGAAAGTGGTCATGCTTATGCACAACTATGGCTTTGAAACAGTCTATGCGCATTTGGATTTGGCAAAAGTTAAAGTAGGAGAGGTCATAAAAAAAGGGCAGCTTATAGGTTTAACGGGGAACAGTGGTATTAGTACGGCACCTCATTTGCATTATGAAATTAAATATGCCACTAAAATACTAAATCCATGGTCTTTTATTAAATGGGATATTAAAAATTATGAATCAATCTTTCAAACACAAAGGAGAGTAGAATGGGAATCTTTAGTAGCAATGATAAGCAGTCACATGAACAAATTGGAGCTACAGTAATTCCTAGCGGTACACATATAATTGGTGGAATTAAAACTGAGGGTACCATTCATATTGACGGAAAATTTGAAGGCGTTATTTCCATGGCAAAATATGTCATTATTGGGAAAACGGGCGAGTTTTATGGAAAAATAGAAGCTCAAAATATTTCAGTAAATGGATATATTGATGGCAAAATTGATTGCGATAAAATTTCTATTTTAGCCAATGGAAAAGTGCGGGGTGAATTAAAGTACAACCATTTAAGTATTGAACCAAATGGTTTATTTGAAGGACAAGGAAAGCTTAAAAACTATACATTTAGTGGCCGTTATGCCCATGTAAAAGAGAGCATACAAGGGCGTTTGAGCAACGAAAAATAGTCGAATGAACTCTGTACAGCAACAGCTTAATTTGCTAATAGAGCAGAAAATTAGCTTAGAAAAAGAGATAACAAAACTTGAAAATATTTTGTTGCAACAAAAAAAAGAGTTTACGAAAGATGAAAAAATTGAACTTTTTAAAGCCCTTTTTGTAGGAAGAGTTGATATTTATGCTAAAAAATGGATAAGCAAAGATTTAACCAATGAACGCTTTTTCCCTGCTACGCAAACTTTTAAAGGGGAAGACTATTTGCCCTTAAGCAACGAAGCTATTGAGAAACATTTAAGAGGACAAGAACAACTAGCAACTTTTTCTATACTTCCAGGAAACAGGACTAAATATTTAGTTCTAAAAATAGCGGAAGAAGAGGCGTATAAAGTCCAAATGGCACTAAATCAACAAAAATTAAAAGGCTATTTTGAACGCACTTCAAGCAACGATTTTAAAGTATGGCTTTTTTTTAACTCTTTTACGGAAGCAAAAAAAGCAAAAGATTTGGGCGAATTTATTTTACAAAAAGCACAAGCCAGTGGTGAGATTTTTCCCAATCAAGAGTTTGTAAATGCCAGCAATTTAGGCAAATATGTGGAGTTACCACTTTTTTTACAACACAGAAAAGAACATAAAACTGTTTTTATAGATATTGTTACTAAACAACCTTTTTCAAATCAGTGGGCGTATTTAAATGAAGTGGTTAGAATATCTTCTATTGAAGTAGAGCATTTGGTAGAACAAAATGAGGTAATCCCTTCTTCTTTAGAGTTTGAATCAATCATTTTTCCAAACTTTGAAATTAAAATATTTTTATACGATGGCGTATTTATACATACCCAAAATCTCTCTAAATCTTTGTTGAACAAGCTTAAAGGGTTTGCTAGTTTTGAAAACCCACAAATTAAACTCTTAACGAGTTTGCGAAAACCTTTGTACAATACTCCCAAAATTATTAAGTCGTTTGAAGAAGAGGGTGAATTTTTAAAACTGCCACGAGGTGTTTGGGAAAAAGTAAAAGAACTTTTTGAAAGTAACAAGGTGTCATATGTTCTAGATGACAGAAGAGTAAGCACACCAAACTATTTTCCTAAAGTAGTGTTTACTTTAAGGCAAGAACAAGAAGATGCTATTGAGCGTATTAAAGCGTTTGAAAATGCTATTTGTGTAGCACCTCCTGGATTTGGTAAAACTTTAATTGGTGCGAAAATGATAGAAGTTAGACAAGCCAATACTTTGGTTGTAGTAAATAAAAATATGCTTTTAAATCAATGGATTGATAGATTTTGTGAATATTTTAATTTTAATAAAAAACAAATAGGGTACTTAGGAAAAGGTCAAAATACACTTAATGGGCATTTAGATGTAGCAACCATGCAAAGCTTAAAAAATGCACCTGAACTTATAGATAACTATTCGTTTATTATTGTAGATGAGTGCCACCATATTCCAGCAGTTACCTTTGAGCAAATTATAAAAGCCTTTAAAGGAAAATATGTTTTAGGATTAAGTGCCACTCCTAATAGAAAAGATGGGCTAGAACCTATTTTATTTCAACAATTAGGTGAAGTAGCTTACCGATTTAAAGCAAAAAAAAGTTACGGAAATAAAGTTAAAATTGTGCAAACTTTTTTCCAATCCAATGCCGATAATTATGCGGCACTTATTAATGAAATTTGTATTGACACAAAAAGAAATCAACAAATTTTAAAAGAGATTGTGTTATATCAAAACAGAACTATTTTAGTGTTAACCGATAGATTAGAACATATTCGTGAGCTAGAAATGCTATTGGATGAAGAAAAAATAGAATATATAAGCGTGCATGGAAATTTAAACAAAAAGGAACAAAATAACAATATGAACAAAGTACAATCATCGAAATTGATACTTGCAACAACCTCTTTTTTTGGTGAAGGAATTGACTTTCCTCATTTAAATACAATTATTTTTGCAACTCCCATTTCATATTATGGAAGACTTATACAATATTTAGGTAGAATCGGGAGAAATGGACAAGCGTGTTTGGCTATTGATTTTTTAGACTCAAAAAATGCGATGCTTAATTCAGCATATAAAAAACGCAAAGAAGGCTACACACAGATGCATTACAGTTTATTAGGGAGCAATTGATGTTAGGCGTCATTGTATCAACCATTTTTATTGCCATCATTGTTAACTTGCTACTCAAACGATTTCATCTTCCTACTATTATTGGATATATTGTTACAGGAACAATAATAGCTTATGCTTTTGGATTGCAATCGGCTGTTAATAACCACGACTTAAAGATCTTAGCCGAGTTTGGGATTGTATTTTTAATGTTTACTATTGGACTTGAATTTTCATTTGCTTCTTTAATGCGAATGAGAAAAGAAGTATTTGTAACAGGAACACTTCAAATTATTGTTACTTCTATTTTTGTATATATAATTTGCCACTATATTTTAGGCTTCGATTTTAAAACTTCTATGGTTATAGGAGCCGCACTATCACTTTCTTCAACAGCTATTGTATTAAAAACATTTAACGAAACCAGAGAAATTACCAAACCCTATGGGAGAAGAGTTCTTGGAATTTTAATCATGCAAGACATTGCAGTTATCCCTATTTTACTCATGATTTCCATTTTTTCAATGCAAGATAACGCCAATGTGGTAAGTATTGTTTTGCATACCACAGCAGCTGCTTTTGGGTTAATTGCAGTTTTATTTATTATTGGAAGATATTTACTTGAGCCTTTATTTACACACGTAGCTCGTTCAAAATCCGATGAACTTTTTGTGGCATCGGTTTTATTTGTGGCTATGGGTTCTTCGTATTTAGCAAACTATTTTGGCTTTTCTTATTCACTAGGAGCATTTGTAGCAGGTATGTTAATTGCTGAAACAAAGTTCAAACATCAAGTCGAAGCTGACTTAACTCCTTTTAGAAATATTCTTTTGGGAATCTTTTTTATTACCGTGGGAATGCAAATTAATTTCTCAGTAATTGCTGAATACGCATTAATTATTATTATTCTTTTACCAACGCTGGTATTGCTAAAATATTTAATTATTTATGCCATTGTAAGGCTTGATGATACTAAAAGAGTGGCTTTTAAAACAGCACTTTCTTTGGTGCAAATTGGTGAATTTTCCTTAGCGGTGTTAGAATTAGCCAGAAATAATCATTTAATTGATCCCACCTATTCACAAATTATTATTGTAACTATTGTAATTTCTATGATACTAACGCCACTGGTGCTTAAAAACCTCTCAAAAATGGCGGCAAAAATTATCCCTGAAGACAGCATGATGATTTGTAATGTGCTGCAAGTAGATGAAGATACTAGAAATCATATTATTGTTTTAGGGTATGGAAGTTTAGGGCAAGAAGTAGTTAAAGAGTTAAAACGAGAGGGCAAAGAGTATTTTGTAATTGAAAGCAATTTAAAATATTATGAAGAGGGCAAAGCTAAAAATGAACCTATTTTATATGGAAATGCTATTCATAAACATATTTTAGAATCAGTTAAAATAAAAAAAGCCTCAGCAATTATTGTAGCAATTGATAACCCTGAAAAACTGCATCTTATTTGCGAAATAATTGATGATTTAACAAAAAATATTAAAACCATTGTAAAAGTAGCTAAAGGTGAAGAAAAAGATGAACTAGAGGGGCTTCACTTAAAGCATATTATTGTTCAAAACAGCGAAATTGCAAAAGCTTTAGTAAAGGAGACCTACGTCGTATGAATAAATCATTAGTGGCTAATTTTTTAGCTTTTATTCTCTCATTGGTTGGATTTTTAATAAACAATGAACTGCTTTTTATGGTGGGATTATTTGCGTTAAGTGGCGCATTAACCAACGCAATTGCTGTGTATATGTTGTTTGAAAAGGTGCCTTTTTTATATGGAAGTGGCGTTGTTGAAAATAGATTTGCTCAATTTAAAGAGGGAATTCACGGTTTAATGATGAACGAATTTTTCACAAAAGAGAACTTGCAACGCTTTTTTGAAGAAGAGGTAAGCAGTTCTAAATCAAGTTTTAACTTAACACCAATTTTAGAAAAAACAGATTTTACGCCTGCTTTTGAATCACTAAAAACAGCCGTAATAGAGTCTCCTTTTGGAGGAATGCTAGGAATGTTCGGAGGCGTGGCAGCACTTGAACCCCTAAAAGAGCCTTTTATAAATAAACTTCAAGCTTCAATTGTCCAAATTTCAAAAAACGAATCGTTTCAAAATGCCTTACATGAAAGTTTAGGAAATTCAAATATCAGCGATGATATTTATGAAAAAGTAAGCTCTATTGTCAATAAAAGGTTAGATGAACTCACCCCTAAAATGGTAAAAGAGATAATACAGAAAATGATAAAAGAGCATTTAGGTTGGTTAGTTGTTTGGGGTGCTGTTTTTGGTGGAGTTATAGGGGTTGTTTCAACTTTTGTGATGTAATTTTCATTTATAACATAAATTCAATGGCATCTTTGGAACTACCAAGACACAATCCACCATCAATAATATTTTCATTAAAATATTCTTCATTTTCATCCTTTTCATTGGAAGAGTAGATATTAATCATATATCTACCCTCAGGACTTTTAAATATTTCATAAAATAAACTATTATATTTAAACTCAACATTTTTATTTTTTTGTAGCTTATAAGATAGCTCTAGAATTATTTTTTCTTTTATAGCTGACCCTTTTCATATTTAATTAATATAGAAAAAATTGTAACAAATTATAATTAAAATTGTTTGAATTATTGCAATCTGCAATAATTCTAATTTAAAACTTTAAATATGTTAGAATACTAAAAAAATTAAAGAAGAGCATTGACTAAACCAATAATTAAAACCAGTTCATATCAACCTTTTGTTAAATGGGTAGGAGGGAAGAGAGGGTTGCTTTCTCAAATTACTCCGTTATTACCAAAAGAGTTTAATAATTATTTTGAGCCATTTGTTGGTGGAGGTGCTTTGTTTTTTGAACTTTACTCAAAAGGACTTTTAAATAATAAAAAAGTCTATTTATTTGATATCAATGCTGAACTTATTAATGCGTATAATGTAGTTAAAAACTATCCTACTCAACTTATTAATGAACTTGAAACTTTTAAGCAAAAACACTCTAAAGAGTTTTTTTATGAAATACGAGCTTGGGATAGAGAAGAAAGTTTTTTACATAGAAGTGAAATACAAAGAGCCGCAAGATTTATTTATTTAAATAAAACTTGTTTTAATGGATTGTATAGAGTTAATAAAAAAAACCAAAATAATGTACCAATAGGCAGTTACATAAATCCAAATATTTGTGATGTTGAAGTAATATTAAGTGCAAGTAGAGCTTTAAAAAATGTCAATATCTTAAATGCAAGTTATAAGGAAGTGTTAAAATATGCTTCCAAAAATGACTTGGTCTATTTTGATCCACCATATTATCCACTAACTCAAACAGCAAGTTTTACTTCATATAGCGAATTTGAATTTTTAGAAAAACAACAAATAGAATTGTATGAAACTTTTAAAAGTTTAAGCCAAAAAGAGTGTAATGTGTTACATAGCAATTCTGATACACAGTTTATAAAAGATTTGCATAAAGATTTTGAAATAAAAGAACTTTTTGCAAATAGATTTATAAATAGTAAGAGTAGTGAGCGTGGAAAGATTAGTGAAGTTATTGTGAGGAGTTTTAAATAATTATGATTGAATGCGATAATAATAATGAAATACTTGAAACTATTATAAAAGAATTACCATCCAATCAAGGTGGTTCTGGTAGACATAAATGCGTTATTTGTGCATTCTCTAATGGTTTTGAAGATGGAAAGCTAAATAATAATTTGTCTCATAATGATAAAGACATAGAAATCTGCAATCATGGAAGCTTTGCTCCTATTGAAAGAATATATAATATACATGAAAATCAAAAGCCAAGTCAAGGAAGACACAAATGCTTAATTTGTGCATATCATATTGGATTTAATCAGAGTATAGGAAAATTAAATGAATTGATAAGGACAAATAATATTAATTATGGAATGTTAAATTTATTAAATGAAAGAATTGATATTAATAATACAACTCATAAAAATGACTCTAGTTCAAAAAAGAAGATAAAAATTAATTATATTAAAGAACAAAGATTTAAAACTGAGTTAGGATTACTTGGAGAAAAATTAGTTTGTAAATATGAAAAAGAAAATGGATTTTCAATAAAACATGTATCTTTAGAAGATGACAGTTTGGGTTATGATATTGAATCATCTATAAATAACAATAATAAATTTATTGAAGTAAAAACTACTACTAGTGATGTAAATACAGCCTTTTATTTATCAAAAAATGAGTTAGAGTTTTTAAATAAAAATCAAGATACTTTTTTTATTTATAGAGTTTATAACTATAATTTTTCTACTCATTGTGCTGATTTAAAAATTATCAATGCAAAAGACTTTTTAAGAGATTATACTCTTGAATGTCAATCATATATTACTGCTGTAAATAAAGGTTTTGAATGAAAACAAGAAAAGATACTTACAAATTTTTAAAGATAAGCAAATGATGAATAAAAATTTCTCAACTCTAAAAAATACATTACAAGACTCAATTTTTACATGGGACTATTTCACAGACTTTGAAAAAGTCAAAAGAAATGTAAAAAAAATAGAAAAAGAGTTAAACCTATTAAACTATCTTATTGGCAAAGAAAATATTGAAGAAGAGTTTTTATCTTTGATTGAAGAGTATCCAAAGGTTAGAAAAATATTGCCTATTTTAATTGCTATTCGAGATGATAAATTAGCAACTACTCCTATTATTACAGATATTGAAACTTTGATACCAGAAAATAAACGATATATTTTTAATGATGAAATAAATGAAAATATCAAAAAAGAGTTGCTTATATTTTTTAAAGAAACAGGATTAAAAGATTTTTTTGAAAATAAATCAGTTAAAAATTTAGTGGATTATTGTATTGGTGTTGAAGTTGGATTTGACACAAATGCACGAAAAAATAGAACTGGTGACTTAATGGAAAGCATAGTATCAAATTTTTTAGAAGAGTTTTGTACTGAAAATAAAAACTTTCATTATATTGAACAAGCGACACAAAAGCGAATTAAAAAATGTTTTGATTATGACATTGATATTGATAAAAATAGTCGAAGATTTGATTTTGCTTTACATAATAAAGATAATAATAAACTTTATTTATTAGAAGTCAATTATTACAGCGGTGGCGGTTCAAAATTAAAAGCAACTGCTGGTGAATATCAATACTTACATAACTTTATAAAAGCACAAAATATTGAGTTTATTTGGATAACAGATGGTAAAGGTTGGTTAACTGCCCTTAATCCTCTAGAAGAAACTTTTCATCATAATGATTATGTAATTAATTTAGAAATGCTAAAAAATGGTATTTTAAAACAAATATGTATATAAAATATATAGTTTTGTATATTCTTTTATATACTAATAAGAAAAAATGAGTTATAATTATGTTAGAAAAAGATATTAAAATTGAATTGATAAAAAGAGATTTAAAACCCAGTGATGTTTATAAAGCATTGGGTATTGAAAGAGCACATTTTTATCAAGCTATAAGAAGTGCTACTTTAACCAATAAAACATTATTGAAAATATTGGATTATTTAGAACTTGAAATATCTGTAACTTTAAAACATAAGGATACATAATGGAACTTTTCCAAAAGTTATATATTGCAAATATAGATGAGGTTTCAAAAGAGGTTGAAGAAAGTTTTTTAATGTGTGGTAAGAATTGGGATTTCTATTTTACCAAAAAAGACAATAAAACCGATTTTGAAGAATTAGACAATATACAATACATAGAATTTGTAAAGAATATAGAGTTTCAGCAATTTCTATCAACTCATAAAGTGATTGACTACTCAATAGAAGATGATAAATCAATGGTATTATTTCATGGCTAAAATAAAACAACTTAATCCTGAAAACTTTGAACAAGAGTGTACAACTGTTTGGAGTTTTGCAAGGCGTGGAAATTGGGCAACACATAATTCAAAGTATAGAGGAAATTGGGCTCCTGAAGTTGTAAGAAATTTGCTTTTAAGATATTCAAATGAGGGCGATTATTTACTTGACCCTATGATAGGTGGAGGAACTACTGCTATTGAATGTAAACTTTTAAATCGTAATTTATTAGCTCTTGATATAAATCCAAATGCGATTGAACTTACCAATATTGCTTTAAATTTTGAAAGTGAATTTAATCCTAAAATAAAAGTACAACTCAATGATGCAAGAAAATTATCTATGCTTAAAGATGAAAGTATAGATTTTATTTTAAATCACCCGCCTTATGTGGATATTGTAAAATACAGCGAAAAACAAATCGAAGAAGATTTATCAAATATACACGATTTGGAAAAGTTTTGTAATGAGTATGAGAAAGTCATTAAAGAGTTGTATCGAGTTTTAAAACCAAACCAATATTGTGCCATTTTAATTGGAGATACAAGAAGAAATAAAATGTATCAACCTTTGGCATTTATGGTAATGCAAAGATTTTTACAAAATGGCTTTTCTTTAAAAGAAGATATTATCAAACACCAACACAATTGTAAAGCAACAGGTTTTTGGGTAAATAAAAGTAAAGAAGCTAATTTTTTACTTATCATGCATGAGCATCTGTTTATATTTAAAAAAGTAATTTAGGAGAAATTTTGACAGATATAGAACTGTTAGTCATAGTACATAAATGGATTAAAAGATAAAGAAAAATTTGAGAAGATGTTATAAAAGAGGGGTTTATTAAAGTTCCCGAAGAAGAGTTTGTTTATACAGCAATTTCAACAACAACAACTTGTGCTACAAAAGTGTATATTTTAGAGGTGTTTAAAAAGGGTTGCAAAAAAGTGAGTTTGAGTCTTGATGAAGCAATTTCACATATGGCAATGCAAAGCGTATCTAATGATTTTGTATCTTTTTAATAATTGACATTTAGGAGGTATTCGCCTATAATATAAAAATAAAAAGGTATAGTCATGACACAACAACAAATTAGTAAACTACTAGATGTACCAGATAGAACACTTAGGGATTGGAAGCAAAGCCGCCATAGACTATACTCTCTTTTACAATCGTTAGATTATGATGAAACTAAAGAAAAAATAAATGCAGTAGATACTGATGATATAATAGTATTCAATCCTAAAGATTTCTCACACAATCTTTTTTGGCAAACAAATGAACAAAGTGAACAAAAGGTATATGCTGTCATCTCAAACTATCTCTCAAGTATGGATGAAAATGATATAAAAACGCTCTGCAATCAGTTTGGTAAAAATATGGTTAAAAGTGTACTATCAGATAAATATAAAAAAATGTACTCTAAAGGATATATTGCAACTAGTGGGATGGATATACCTTTGAGCGGTACTTATAATCAAAATGAGATATATAGACAATTATTAGGTGTGATAAATGACTGTTAATGTAAAAAATGCACTAGATAAAATTTGCAACAATGAAATATTTAAAGATGAGCTGTACTTCGTAGGAGGTACAGCTTTGGCTTATTATCTCAATCACAGAGTATCAGAAGATATAGACATAGTCTCTTCAAAAGCTTTGCCATATAGAAAAATTATTCCATCTATTACAACACTAGGTGCTACGAAGCTTCAAGATGAAAATGTAAGAGCTTTAAGAATGGCTGGTTTGTTCCCTGATGAGTTTATGATAAAATTTATACTTGATAATGTGAAACTAGAGTTTTTTCAAGCTAATAGACCTATACAAAAAGAAATATTGTTAGATGCTAAATTCTCTAATTATCAAAACGCAAATTTAAAGATACTTGATGTTAAATCAGTTGCTAAATTAAAAATAGTTGCTTTAATAATGAGAGAAAAATCGAGAGATCTATTTGATTTTGGAGCAATACTAGAGCATAAAGTACTTTGTGAGGATGAGATGATTGAATTATTCTCAAAAATTGATAGTAAAATTAAATCTCTATCTGATGTAACTAATTTTATTAAATCAAAAAAAGAGCCTAAAGATGATGAAGCTGTTTATCTTAGCGAGAGTAAAAGAATAGATTTAACTTTTGAAGAAACTAAAGAACAAGTTATTCGAACATTGAAAAGTTACAAATAAAACAAAAAGTAATTTTAAATAATGTTGTCTTGAAGTCGCTGTATATCAGCAAGTATGTTTTGATGGATGTATTTATATCTAAGTTTTAGCTCTGATTTGTCAGATTGAAATTTATCAGATAATGAATATTCTTGTAATTTTTTATACTCAGAAGACATTTGAAACTCATTTGCTTTTTGTAAAATATCTGGACTTATGGAATGGTAACCTAATTTCAGACAAAGAATTTAAATAATTCTACGTTAAAATAAAATGAATAAGGTTTAACATGAAAAAATATAGTAAAGAGTTTAAAGATTCAACAGTGCAGCTTATTATTAATAACAATGAAAGTGTTGTACAAGTAGCAAAAGATTTAGATATAAATCCAACAACATTATATTCTTGGGTTACATCTTATAAGAAAAAACATAATCTTCCAACCAGGAATATTAATTTAAGAAATACTCAAGTGGAGAGTGAATCAGAAGAGTTAAAACGCCTAAAATGGTAAAAGAGATAATACAGAAAATGATAAAAGAACATTTAGGTTGGTTAGTAGTTTGGGGTGCTGTTTTTGGTGGACTAATAGGCGTGGTTGCTACGCTGTTTTAGATTCATGAAAAAGAGGAATTAAATCGGGTAGTAGTGAATACTTGGGACTCTAAATAATTTGATATTATATGCAAATAATAAGACCACAGCTGGCTTCGGTCTTATTATTATTCTTCTTCATTTAGTTTGAGGTTTTAGAATGTAATAACTCTTAAATTCTAACTTTTAAATTATTCTTCTTCAAAGACCATACATCTTGTTGCAAACTCTTCTTTGGTTAATTCAATCTCTATGGCGTCTTTGGAAAGCTTTTTATCTTTAATGGCTTGAATTAAAATGGTTATATCTTCATCTTTATTTAGAGGTCCTATAAAAACTTCTATGATATTATTTATATTTCTGCAGGCGTGAATTCTAGTATCTAGCTGTTTTAACTCATGAAGATACGATTTGTAGATGGCTTTTTTATTGGTATTAATTTGAATAAACTTCAAAAAAGTATTGGCACTCTTTTCTTCTTGAGTTATCGGCTTTTTTGTCTCTTCTTGATTGGCATTTTCTTGAGTTGCAGAAGTTTCTGTATTAGTAGCAATTGTTTCTTCTCTTACGTTTTCTTTATTTTCTTGCTCTACTACTTCTTGTGCCGCTTTGTTTTTCTCTTCTTGCTCTAATGCTTCTTTGTGGGCTAACTCTAAGGCTACTTTTTCTTGAGCCTCTTTTTCAAGTCTTAATTTTAATTCCTCTTCTTCTTTTTCGAGTCGGAGTGCTTTTAACTTTTCCTCTTTTAAATATTCCTCTTCGGTCATACCTAAAAGTTCATATTTAGTTAAGCTTTCAAGCTGCTTGTTGAGTCTTGGTACGTTAATATGATCAATTTTAAAGACATATGTTTCAAGAGGAGTTAACTCTACTGGTTTAGAGTTGTTTTCTACTGTTTGTTCTTGAGGTTCACTGCTGCTTGTGAAGATGAAAACAACAATTAATAAGATTAAAAGAGCTAAAGCAATTAGTAATATACGAATAGTTTTAGACTCTTTTAACTTTGTTTTTAAACTTGGTTTTTCTTCATCTTGCATACTTTCATCAGCAGCATCTGCAGATTCAGCTGATTTGAGTTTTCCACCGTTCAATATTTCTAGAGGTTCTATCTCATCAGGGGTGTTGATATTATTGTTATATTCATTGGTTTTTTGTGAGGAAGAATCATCTTGCGGTAAATCCCTTTCAAGTCCTTCAATATCGCCAATAGCTGCGTGATCTTCATCTAAATCAGTTTCTTTGTTTTCTATTTCATCTGCCATTTGAACTCTTTACTTTTCGTTTTTCTTTTTGTTTTTCTAAAATTTTATCTTTATTTTTTTCGTAATACTCTTTTCTATATGCTTTTAATGCTTCTTTTTTCTTTTCACGATAAATTTTGTCATATTGTAGCCTCTTTTCTTTATTTTCTTCATAATATTGTTGTTTTTGCTCTTTATACGCAACTAACTTCTCTATTATCTTATCTTTTCGGCTATCAACATAGTTTTTTTGTTTTTTTGCTATATCTTTAATGGTTTGTGCAAAAAAATCACTTTGTAACTCTTTTTCATAATCAATTTCAGGTTTAACAGCTGCACCTGAAGAGATTTGTTGTTCGAGTTTTTTCTTTAAATAATACTCTTTTTTCTTCTTTTTATGTCTTAGTATGTTCTCTTTGCGAATACGCTTAAGTTCTTCTAAATCCATTTTAGTTAATTGTTATCTTTTTAATCTGTTAACAATATCAAGCATATCATCGGTTGTTGATATTGATTTAGAGTTTGCTTCATATGCTCGTTGTGCGGTGATTAAATCAACCATCTCATTAACAAGTGCAACGTTTGAAGATTCAATCATAGATTGTCTGATTCCCCCAAGGGCATCTTCTGTTGGGATTCCTTCTATTGGATCACCTGATGCTGTTGTTGCTTGAAAAAGTGAGTCTCCTAGTGGATTTAAACCAGCTGGATTAATAAAATCAACTGTCATAATTTGACCTAACTCTTCGGTGTTTCCTGTAGCTGGGTCTAGGGCTGTTACAATACCATCTTTTGCAACAGAAATATCTTTAAATGTATTTGGAATAACAATTTCAGGCTCTACCATATAACCACTTCCATTTACCAATGTTCCCTCTTCATTGAGCTTAAAAGCACCATTTCTAGTATAGGCTAACTCGCCATTTGGAAGTGTGATTTGAAAAAATCCTTTTCCTTCAATTGCCATATCAAGTGGGTTTCCTGTAATTTTTAAATCCCCTTGAATAAAGTTTTTTTGAATACCAGAAACTCGAACCCCTAAACCTACATCTATACCTGTGGGGTTAAGAGTAGTTTGAGAGGTTCTTCCTGCTGTGTAGTTGAGTGATTCGTACATTAAATCTTGAAACTCAGCACGGTCTTTTTTAAAACCTATAGTGTTAACGTTGGCGATATTATTCGAAGTTACATCTATTTGGTGCTGTTGGGCGTTCATTCCCGTTGCTGCTGTGTATAAGCCTCTGATCATTTTAAATCCTTCTTGATGGCGTTGTCAATAGTGTAGATTATATTTAAAGAACTTTTAAAGTTAGATTAAAAATAATATATCTTTTTTTAAGTCATTAAGTGAAAATTTAAAACAATTTAAATATAATGTACCAAATTTTATTAATTTGACTGCTAAGGGTACAAAGATGAAAATTCTTATTGTTGATGATAGTTCTACTATGAGAAGAATTATTGGAAATGTTGTGATGCAACTGGGATATACAAAAGATGATTTTGACGAGGCTGAAGATGGGCTAAAGGCTTGGAAAGAGTTATCACATAAAAAATATGATGTTATTTTAACCGATTGGAATATGCCAAATATGAACGGTTTAGAACTTGTAAAGCGAGTTAGAAGCGAAGGTTCGCACCAAAGCATCCCCATTATTATGATTACAACAGAAGGCGGCAAAAACGAGGTTATTACAGCTTTAAAAGCAGGCGTAAATAACTATATAGTTAAGCCATTTAGTGCAGATATATTAAAAGAAAAATTAGATGGTGTTCTAAAATAACATAAGAAACAAAGGGTTTTGCAATGAGTATGAGTCAAGAAGAAATTGAAGCATTGATGAATGGAATTGAAGTACCAGAAGATAGCAGTGATTCAGAAGTTGAAGAAGAAGAGGTAGAATCAGAAGAGAGTCAATCAATGAGTGAAGAGGATATTGCAAAACTTCTTTCACAAACTGATGATGAAGCTGAAACTATTGAAGAAATAGAGATTACAACTAAAGATGTTAAAAATAATATTTCAGAAGTATTAAATGAAATTGATAATATGGAAGATGACGAAACAAATACCACCGAAGATGATTTTCAAGAAATAGTAGAAGAAGAGAGTAGCTCTGATGATGATATTGAATTTACTGCAAAAGCGAAAAGTTGGACTGAAAAGAAAATTACTAAAGGGGAGTTTCCATTCCCAGCAGAACCCAGCACAAGAGTAGTAAGCCAACTAAATGAAGTTGCCCATGACAGTGAAGAAAAAGCAGGACAAATTTTCGATGTTTTAAGTTATATCTTAGATGACAATGCAGTTACTCAAAAAAGCAATAAAAAGGTTATAGCATTTGTAGATAAACAAATTGAATTGTTAAATACTTTAAGCAAAAAATTTCCTAATATTAAACTCTTTGAAGAGAGATTACAAGAAGCTCAAGAGATAAATGACGTTACAAAAGATTTAGCAGTTAGAATCAGTGCTGAAGATATGAAGCTTTTTGAAGCAATGGAATTAATGCAATTTAATGATATTAATAGACAAAAAATTGAGCGAGTTATGTCAGTAATTCGTAAATTAACTGCGTATTTAAATAACCTTTTTGAAGAAGATGAAGATTATGAAGAAATAGCCGTAGCAAAACATATTCACGGTGACAGCAACTCAGATTTAGTCGGTGCTGAAGATTTAGATGCGTTAATCGCAGAATTTAGTAAATAAAGGACTTTTATGAACTCAAATTACCCATTAGCAGCAGCCATGATTAACCAGTTAAATCGTGTTGATATGATTTCAAATAATTTAGCCAATGCCAATACCAATGGGTACAAACAAACGAGTATGAGTGAGGGGACATTTAATAACTATTTAACAAAAGCACACAATCACAGTGAGCTAGTTACACGGTTAAACACAGTTAATAACACGGTTCCAAAGCTTGATACTAAGTTTACTAATGAAGAGTTGGGTTCTATTGTTCAAACAGGAAACGCATTGGACTTTGCTCTTAAACACAAAGATACATTTTTTAAAGTTCAAAACACCAATGGCGAAGTTATTTTAACACGAGATGGCTCTTTTAAAATTGTAGACAATATTTTAGTTACCAGTGAAAATCTTCCTGTATTATCTACCGAAAATGAACCCATAGAAGTAGAAGCGGGTGAAGAGTTTACTAATTTAATTGGTGTAGCTCGAGCTAGTTTTACGAATATAGAAAAAATTGGCAATAATAACTACCGTGCAATTAATCAAGAAGAAGTAGAGAATTTAGAAGAGGATAACACTTTATATATGTTAAATGGAACGCTTGAAAAATCTAATGTAAATGCTGTTAATACTATGGTAGCTCTCATTGATGCACACAGACGTTTTGAACAATCACAAAAAGCGATTCAAAGTTTAGGTGACATGACTACAACCTTAATTGAAAAGCTTGGTAACAACAGATAAAGTTAAGTAAGGAGAACAGATGCATGCTAGTAATGTAACTCAAACACTTTTTGAAAACTTAAGTTTTCGTAGTGAGCGACAAAAAGTTATTTCAGGCAATATTGCTAATGTTAATACTCCTAATTTTAAAACAAAAGAACTTGTTTTTGATCAAGAGTTAAAAAAAGCAAATGATGATTTGGAATTAAAAATAACGCACAATAAACATATTGCGTTTGATTTAGATGAACCCAATAGTCCTGGACCTAGACAAGTAGAAGTTCCCAATTTATTGGAACAAAATGATGGAAACAATGTAAGTTTAGATCAACAAATTAGTGAAATGTCTAAAAACTCAGTTATTTTTAATGCACTGCAAGCTTCTATTAAAAAAGATGCTCAATGGTTTAAAGCAATAATCGACTCATCTGCAAAAAATTAATAGGAAAAATAATATATGAACCAACTGCTTAAATTTATCAATAATTTAAATGCCTCACAAAGAGCGGTTATAATTGGAGGATTTTCTCTTCTTTTTGTACTGCTTATAGGATTATTGATTTGGTCAAATATTAAAGCACAAGATGAAAAACTAAATTACACTATTGCTGCTAGTTTAACAAAAAACCAAGTAATGCTAGCCAGTAGTGAACTAGAATCTGCTGGTATTCCCTTTTTAGTCATAGGTTCTGGAAATGCATTAACACTTAAAACGAGCAAAGAGTTTATTAATATTGCTAAAATTAAATTAGTTACGAGTGAAGCTGCTACAAACAAACACACCGGTTGGGAAATTTTTGAAAAATCCTCTTTAGGAACTACAAATTTTGAAAATAAAGTGAAATATTTACGAGCTTTAGAAGGGGAACTTTCTCGTTCTTTAGAGTCTTTGTCTGGAGTGTTACGAGCTAGCGTTAAAATTGCTATTCCTAAAGAGACTATTTTTACTCAAAGAAAAACTTTGCCAACGGCATCGGCTGTGTTAACTATTAAACCAGGAATTTATTTAACCCAAAAACAAATTGATGGAATTAAAAACTTTGTTTCTTCAGCAGTTTCAGATTTAACAGCTGAAAATATTAAACTAATAGACCAAGATGGGTCACTGCTTGAACACTCTAAAGATGAAGTTGATAATACTCGTGTTAAAGCTCAAAACAAGCACAAAGAAGAGATTGAAAAAGATTATGAAAATAAAATAATAGCGTTACTTGAACCAATAGTTGGCTTAGGGCGAGTAGTAGCTAGGGTTTCTGTTGATTTAGAGTTTATTAAAAGAGATATTTATGAAGAGGTGTATGAACCTGAGGGAACTATACGAAGCCAACAAATGACTGAAAACACTATGAATTCACAAGGTGTTGAAGTTCAGCAAGGTGGAGAACCTGGAGTTCAATCCAATATTGAAAACAGTGGGAACAGCAATGGAAACAGTGCTAATAACAGTTCAAAAGAAGAGATGAAAAATATTGTTAATTATGAAATATCGAAAAAAATAATTAATTATGAAGATACGGCATTTTCTTCTGTTAAGCGTATTAGTGCAGCCGTTACTTTTGATTCAAGCATATTAGCAGATGTGGATAACAAAGAAGACTACATGGCATCGTTGTCTTCTGTGGTTCAAGACACTATTGGGTACAACGAAAAACGAGGCGATAAAATTACAGTTAAAGACTTTAAATTTTTAACTCAAGTTGCAGCTCCGGGAACGGGTGTAATGGTCAATGAAAATGGAGAAGTGGTAAATGTAAGTGAATCACAAGATACAATTTCATTTATTAAAGCTATTTTAAAAGAGTTTAGCGAATATATTCAATATATTATTGCATCTGTTCTTCTTCTTGTGTTTTATAGAAAATTTATTGCGAAGCATGATATTATTATTCTTGATGAAAACGGCAAAAAAACAGATAAAGATGGAAACATAGTTGATGACGACGGGCAAATTATAAAAGATTATGAAAACCAATTTGATCAAGAGACAGCGCATGGAAGGTTAAAAGCAAAAGTTAGGAGTCAACTTTTAAATAATATTGAAGGGTTAGATGAGGAAGCTGCTGCTAAATATGAAGTGCTTATAGATGAGATTGACAAGCAAATCAATGACAGACCCGATGAAATTGCTGCCATGATAGAACTGCTTTTAACTGAAGGCGATACTAAGTTTAAGTTGCGTGAAGCAGCAAGACAAAAGAGGTCATAAAAAATGGATTTACTAGATGAGGAACATAAAGAGCTTTTAAAAGGTATGCCTATGGTCGAAAAAGTAGCAATATTTTGCATACTTTTAGGCGAAAGCTCTACTGTTAAAATTTTTCAACACTTATCAAAACACTTTGTAGAAGATGTTTCAACGGCAATTACCCAAATTAAATCTATTGACAAAGAGACATCTTTAGCCATTTTAAATGAGTTTCATATTTTAATTAAATCAAGTGGATATATCAGTTCAGGTGGATATGAGTACGCTAAAGATATTTTATATAAATCCCTTGGTCGTGGGGAAGCAGATGATGTATTAGCACGGTTGTCAAAGATTAAACTGGCTTCTCAAGCATTTTCTTACTTAGATGCCATTAATCCTAAGCAACTGGCAGATTTTATTAAAGATGAATCGCCTCAAACTATTGCGGTAATTTTAGCGCATATGGAAGCTGCAGGTGCTGCTGAAGTATTAATGCAACTCGATGAAGATGTTAAGGTTAAAGTTACCATGCAAATGGCAACTATTAAAGACGTATCTCCTGATGTTGTGCGAACCGTTTCACTTATTTTAGAGAAAAAACTTGAATCGTTGTTATCTTCTATTGTAGATGTGGGTGGGGTAAAAGTAGTTGCTGATATGTTAAATCGTGTGGGTCCAAAATCGCAAGATATTTTGAAAAACATTAATGGGGTTGATACTTTATTGGCTACAAAAATAAAAGAAAATATGTTTGTATTTGAAGATTTACTCAATTTGGACACCGATTATATTATGAAAATCTTACAAAACTGCGAAATGGCAGATGTTGCGATTGCCATGAAAAATGCTACAAGTGAAGACTTAGAAAATGTTACTTCAGCTATGAGTCAAAGAGCTAGAGATAGGTTCTTAGAGGAGTTTGAAATGTTAACTAAAGTTAAAATCAAAGATATAGAAGCATCTCAAAGAAAAATGCTAGATGTTGCACAAAAACTCATAGAAGAGGGTGTAATTGACAGAGAAATGGAAAATAACTGATGCAAAAAAATAATGTTTACTCAAATGCTACCATTGTTAAAGGCACCAATGAAAAAGATCAAAAACAAGAGATGCAGTCGTATCAACTGGGTTCTTTTTATAACGATGAAGGCTCAATTCAAAGTGAACGAATGCAACAAGTTGCCTCTTTTGGAGAACCAAAACCAGCTGGATATGTTGACCCTTTATTAGCAGAACTGCAAGCGTTAAAAGCTCAAATGCAAAACATTGAGACAAAAGTAACCAATATTGAAACCAACGGTGTAAGCGGTCGAGATTTAGATAAGCAAGTTATTCAAGCTATTAAAGATTTAAAAAACTATGCTTCTTTTTTTGAACAAGCAACCTTTCAACTTGAAGGTAAGATTTTAAAAACCTCTATGGCAATTGCTAAAAAAATAATTGCTATTGAAGTGGGAGAAAACTCCTCTTTAATTGCTAAAGAGACTATTAAAAACCTCCTTAATAAAGTAAAAACTGCTTCAAAAATTCAAATACACCTTAATCCAAAAGATTATTTGGTTTTAAAAGACCAATTAAAATTAGACTCTTATGTTGAACTGCATGAAGATGTTAATGTAACAGCTGGTGGAGTAGTAATTGCCAGTGACTTAGGAAACTTCGATGGCAACATTCAAGCCAAAGTAAACTCAATGCTAGACTCCCTTGAAAGCGTACTTTAATGTTACGCTTTTATTAATATTTGCTTAATACCCCTCTTATTCTTTTAAATTCACCTCTTTCAATATTCTTTTTCAAACCCTAACTCTTTGTTTATGTTATAATTTTTTATATTACAAGAAAGAGTTTTTATGTTAGATATTACAGAAAGAGATTATGACTTATTAGTAGATACGGAAATAATTGTAGATGTAATTCTTGGTAATGCACAACTTACAATCCGAGATTTTTTAAATTTGAGTGAGGGGGATATTATTACCCTTGACAAATATGCTGGAAGCGGTGGTGACATTTATGTAAATACGCGAATCGTAGGAACGGGAGATATTATTGTTATAGATGAAAAACTGGCAGTAAGACTTCAAGATGCTATGGATTCAGACAATGTTGTTCGATACTTCTTCGAAGAACAAATGATTTAAGGAAACAGACATGACTGTAGATAATGTACAAGTAAATACCTCTGTAGACGCAGGTGGTAACAGTTACACAAGTGCCGTAAGCAAAGACAAATTAACCAATTCGGATTTTTTAAGATTAATGCTTGAAGAGTTGAAATTGCAAGATCCAACGAAGCCTATGGATTCTAGTCAAATGATGCAAAATCAGATGCAAATGTCAACCATTGAAACCAATACTGAAACGATTAAAGCAATGAAATCGTTACAAAATTCGTTTTCACAATCGGCATTGGCAAGTGCTTCTAATATTATTGGACAAATAATCGAAAATGGAGAAATGGGTGATAATGGGGTGACCCAACAATTTAAAGTAAATTCTGTTGAATCTGTAGATGGAACACTTTATTTAGAAGGGTTTAAAATTATTGGATACAACAATGAAACCAATCAATTGTTATTTGACACTGAACCTACACGAATTGAGTACAACAATATTACTAGAGTAGTAGATGGATCAATGATATGATCTCTGCTCTTAATAACGGAATATCTGGCTTAGATTCCTTTCAAAAAGCTTTGAATGTAGAGTCGCATAATATTTCAAATGTTAATACAGTTGGCTTTAAATCTGATCGTATTAGCTTTGCTGATATGATGTATCAAGATAAAATTGGTAAAGGGGTTGCTTCTCAAACTGTTCAAAAAGATTTTAGCAATGGAAGTTACAAACAAACAGGTAATGCTTATGATGTTGCTATTGAAGGAAACGGTTTTTTTATTGTAACCGATGCTTATACTGGAGGAACTTTTTATACAAAGGCTGGGGATTTTAAACAGCATGTTGATGGAAAGTTAGTTACTTCTGGTGGAAATTATGTTCAAGGGGTTAATGCAACTGTTACAGGCGATATGATAGATAACAATATTTACAATCAGTTTATTGCTTCAAAAGTAATAGAGTCTAAAGATGAAGTTCAAACTATTAACACAAAAGCCAGTAATTATAACCAAAGTGCACAACCTGAAATTGACTCAATTTCTGGAAGAACCACTAAAACAGCAGGAGCAATAGTTGCAGATATTGAAGTGTTGCAAGAGAACTATATTAATAAATTAAATGCATATTCTATGAACCAAGTTGTAGGAACAGCACCTACTAATCAAACTATGGCAGTTGCATTTACTGATTTTGCAACTCAATTAACAAGTTCAGATGATGTGGTGTCGGTTTATTTAGATAATAAAAAAATTACACAAGTATTTAAAGATGATGCTCAAACGACGATGCAACTGTTGGCTGAAAAAATATCTTCACAAGAGCGTATTAAAAATGCAAGTTTCGATGAAACTACAGGAGCATTAAATATTCAGACGCTTACACCTGGGAAAAATTTATCGCTTTCAGGAGCTTTAATAAATGAAAATATATATGTTATTACCAATATAGAAGCAATTGCAGGAAGTGGATTAGCCGATTTAGATGCGAGTTATACCGCCCTTGAAGAAGCAACTACAAGAGCAAATGCTCAAATTACGCAAGTAAAAACATCGGTGAGTAAACTAGCTCAAGATAACCAAGCCTTAAATATAGGTGGATTAGATGATTTGCAACTAAATTTAACGCAACTGGGTATTTCAGACAACCAATTTTCTTCACCTGAAATTGTAAATGGGATTATCTATATGGTTCAAGGCGATAACCGTTACGCAGTTGGAAGAATACAAACAGCTGGGTTTGCGGATGTGTTATCGTTAGATCCTCAAGGGGGAAATCTTTTTTCAGCAACCAATAGATCGGGGGAAGCTCTTGATGCAACAACTAGCTCAAAACTTGTTGGAAAAACCTTGGAGTTAAGTAACTCTGATTTAGCAGAAAACTTAGTTAATTTAATGGTTTTTCAAAGAGCTTATGAAGCCAACTCAAAGTCCATTACTACGAGTGATGAGTTTTTAAGCATTGCCATACAACTTAAAAAATAAGTTGTATGGTTGTAGTTTTAGATAAAAATATTTAAATATCAGTATTTAATGAAATGTTGATATTTGAATATGATATATTCAAATAATATAAAGCAAAAAAGAGAACAACTCTTTTACATAAAGGATTTATTATGATTGGTGCACTATGGACAGGAATTAGTGGATTGGCTTCACACCAAACCGCATTGGATAATGAGGCACACAATATTGCAAACGTTAACACTGTAGGCTATAAAGCTTCAAGAATTGCGTTTGCAGATCAAATGTATCAAGACAGAATTGGAAAAGGCTCTAAAGTATTAGATGCTGAAAAAGTATATGAACAAGGGAATATGAAGTTAACAGGTGTTGCTTACGATGTTGCCTTGCAAGGAGATGGTTTTCTAACCGTTGCTAATAAAAACAACGGTGGTGGAACTGCTGAAACTTTCTATACACGAGCTGGTAATCTTAGAATGGGTGATAATGGAACTCTTCAAGACGCAGCTGGAAATGAAGTGCAAGGTTGGATTATGACACAACTTGATATTGATGCCGATGTTGTTTCAACCAATCCTAATATTGATAGATTTACCAAAGATTATACCAAACTAGTAAGTACACAAGTAGTAAGACACGACTCTTATATTGAAACCATTACTGCTAAAACAACGGATTACAATAAGAGTTCAAAATCAGATTCTACAATAGTTTTTAGTGGAGCTGGAAAGAAAACAGAGTCTGGTAAAATTGCAGATATTGAACAACTCTCCACTGCATATGCTAAAGCACTACAGCGATACAGTGAAAATCCAGATGGTCTTTCAGCTTCAGCACTTCCTCAAACGAGTTATATTGATTTTGAAGATAAAGCAGGTGGAACACTTGCTAAAGATGGAGATATTATTTCAGTATATGTCAATGGACAACATAAAAGTCAACAGTTTGATACTGACTATGAAACAACCATGAAAAAACTAGCAGACCAAATTTCAGGTATTCCAGGACTTAAAGCATATACTGTTACAGAAGCGGTACCTGCAACTGTTCCTATAACATATGTTGAAAGTACAGCTAATGCAGATGTAGCAGGTGGAATTATGAAAATAGAATCACTAATTCCTGGAGAAGCCTTTCTAGTGAGTGGTGTTTTAACACAATCTGGGCAAACTGAGGTTAATGGAGCTGTACTAACATCTGCTGGAACAACCGCAGTTGCTGGAAGTGGTTTAGCTGCACTAGAATCAGTTCGAGATAAGTTATCTGAAGCCGTAACAGGAAAACAAAGAGATGTTTTTTTACCAACAGATTTATTTGAAATAGATGCAGCTGGAGCAACAGGACAACCTTATAGTTTTGACTTTAGAATGACAATTTGGGATAAAGACTCTAAAACCAATGTTACTCTTCCAGATGCTGCGGTACTAGCTTTACCTACAACGCTTACTGACCCAGAACTAGCAGCTGGAGAAATGGCAACTATAATTAACGGAAATTTAGAGTTAAATAAATATATTGTAGCAAAAGTAATTAATGGAGCTTTAGTAATAGAGACAAAAGATTCTAACTTTGATGTTGAGTATAGTACCACCTTAGATAGAACAGCAAATCCAGATAATGTTCTTAATGTTGGTGTTATTGAAAAAAATGCCACTCACAGTGGAAGAGAGGGTGCTAATGCTGAGTTTATTGAGTTAAGAAATAAAATTGACCAAACAGCTTCAAGAGACTCTTTACAACTAAGACTTGACACTTTAGGCATTTCTGATAGTACTTTTGGAGAGTTTTCAGTAGATAAAACGGGTTTAATTACTATGAAACAAGATGGGGTTTCTTTTGCTATTGGGCAGTTAGCTATTGCTATGTTTACTAATAACAGAGGACTAAATCCTGTGGGGGATAACTTATTGGCTAAAACCAATGAGTCGGGTAACCCTATTTTTAATATTAATAACGCAAAAACGGCTTCTGTTCAAGGGCGAACGTTAGAGCTTAGTAAAGCGGATTTAAGTGAGAGTTTGGTTAACTTAATGATTTTCCAAAGAGCATTTGAAGCCAATGCAAAATCTATTACCACTTCAGATGAGTTGTTAAACACGCTGATTAATTTAAAACGATAATTTTAATTTTACAAGCAAATAGAGGTTTCTATTTGCTTGTTTTAAGGACTTACTTTTGGAAAACTTTTTACTGCTTACACTTCTTGGTATCTTGGCACTTTACTTCTTTTCAAGTATGAATGTCTATAAAAGTTTATACAAAAAAGTAAATGAAGAGAAAAATATATTAGAACAAGAGATAACAAAACTAGAAAATTTGAAAAAGAATTACGAACAAAAAATTAAAGGAAGTATCTCTGCCCTTGAATCAAAACACGACAACTTACAAGTAGCACGAAACGACTTACAGTCATTAAGAATTGAAAATACAGAGTTTAAGCATAAGGTTGATGTGCTAGAACGAAGGTGCGATGATTTGTATGCGCAAATACACACAATGGTGTAAAAAACGCTATGAAACTATTTTTAGGGCTACTTATAGTAGTAAATTTTTCGTTTGCTAAAGTTAATGATACTATTGAAGCTTTGCCTAATATTTTATTTACGTATGACAAACTAAAAAAACAGCACACAGTAACAACGCTGCAAGTTGATTTTAACAAAGGCGTTGCTTTGTTGGAGAAAAAAGAGTACGAAAAAGCGATTGAAATTTTTAAACAAACCGCACAAGTGCTAAGAATTCCCTCTTTTTTAAATATAGGAATTGCCTATTTTAAGTTAGATTCATTTAAAAATTCAGCTATTTATTTGAACCAAATTTATAATATTAAAGAGTTAATGTACACAGACACCTATTCATTTATGAGCAGTGCGTATTATTTATATAAAATGACCAATGATGATAAATATTTACAAGATTTAATAAATGCTGCTAAAAACAACCCCAATTTATCGGATAATGAAAAAAGAATGTTGGCTGATACTTATATTGTCTTAAAAGAGTACAATCAAGCTTTAGCTATTTTAGAAAATGTCTCAAGAGGAGTTGATTTTAAGAAAGCATTGTTGTATTTAAAGCTTAATAACTTTAATCGAAGTGAAGCATTTTTGGAACGAGCTTACAAAGAAGCACTAGAAGAAGATACTAAAGATACGGTGTTGTGGTTTATGGTTTACCGAGATTTAAAATCTAATAATTTAGCCAAATTGCAAGACCATTTAACTCTTTTAGATGAACGCAGATTAAACTTTAAAATTAACCAAGAGTTGCCTTTAACTATTGCATTTAATGAAAATAAATACTCCAGCCAAGAGTATTTGGAATTTGTAACAAACTACTCTATGTATCGCCAAATTGATATGGTTTTTTATTTTGCACCGTTTGTTTTTTCAGATAATCAAGAGATAATTTATGACAGTTCGAAAGGGTTTATTTTTAATTCAAAGCAAAACTTAAAAAGCTTAGATGACATGATTAAATACAACTCTGAATTTATAAATATTATTAAAGAAGATCCTATTATTAGAGTTAAAAAACTAAAAGAGATAATCAAACATAAAGAGGCAAAATCGTATATTTACTACAATTTAGCACTTTCTTTGGCACAAATTCATGATTTTCATAATGCTCATAACTATTTTTTGAAAGCGTATAAGCTTAACCCTGGAAATAAACTTTATGCTGCTATGACAATAATTAGTGCAAAACGAATTAACAAAGAGGTTAAAGATAAAACTTATATTGAGAGAAATATGAGTTCAGAATATGGCTTATATAACTACTATGGGCAGATGCTGTACCATATATTTGTAAGTGATAAAATAAGAGTTAAACAAGAACCTCAAGAGTATAAAAATACTATTTTGTATTCAGCACTGGGTGTTTTAGAAAAAATGAAGAAGAAAGAACCCTTAGTTGGAAATGAAGAGTTATTTGCTAAATATTACAAAGACCCTTTAGTGTATTTAATGCAAAAAGTTATTAAACAACCCGACGAAAAACAATTTAGCTATATTTCTAGACTGCAAGACAGCATGCCTATTCATATTAATAATAACTTTTTAGAGGGCTCTGTAATTATTACAGAGTTTTATATGGATATTTTAAAAGGGTTGGCATTTTTTGATCGTGCTAATTTTACTATTGAAAACCATGATTCACCCTCTTATTTAAGAACTCAAGCAATACGGCTAATTCATGACGAAAAGTCAAATGAAGCTATTGCTATTTTAGAGCATTTACAAAACAAGTATGAACTTAAAGATAAATACACTTTGTATCTTGTAGTGGCTGCTTATTTGCAACAAAAAGAGTACAACGAAGCATCATTGCAAATATCGCTTATTAAAGCTTTAACCAATGATACAGGAGCTAATTTTTTAAATGGAGTACAACTTATTCAGGATTTAAAGATCAACAGTGCAAAGCAGTTTTTTTCATATCCCTATTATGATACTTTAATAGATTTTGATATTGTTGGATTTGATCAATTTTTGGAGTTGTTATAGCACTTTTTGGAAAGAAAAGTAAACTTTTAAAATAGTTTTGGTTATAATAATTCAAAACTATAATTTAGTAAGGAGGATGTTATGGAAGTAGGAAGAGTTGAATTGATGGATCAATCAAAAGTAAGTCATGTTGAGAAGATGCAAAAGGTTCAAGAAACTAACCAAAAAGATAAAGTGGATCCTAACGAACAGTATAAAAATACAAAACCCAATGAAATTATTAAAGAACCAAACGAGGTTATTTTAGATAATGTAAAGTTTGGCTACAACAAAACATCGCAAGATTTTTTTGTTAAAGTTATACGGGGAGAAGCTGAGTATAAGTATCCTACGGAAGATATGATGAAGATGAAAGCACATCTTATGCAACTGATGGAAGAAGAATTAAACAAATAATACAAAGGCTGATTTTTGGCATCTGATTTATCGAATATTATCAAAGAAGAGTTAGCAAACACTCTTGAACAATTATTGTCTAAAAAAACTTCCGTACAGAGTGCTTCTAAAGCAGATGTAGGTGAGTATGAAACCAGTCAATGCATAGAAGTTGGAGTTAAATTTGAGTTTAAAAATTTAACTTCTTCTTGGAAATTTTTTGTTCCTACCGTTACGGCTTCAAAATTTGAATATTTCATGTTAGGTGGAATGGGTGAACTAAAAGAGCATATTGATGATGAAGTAGCTGATGCAGTAAATGAAATAGTCTCTAATATTTGTGGAAGTATTACAACTTCTGTTAATGCTCAAGGATACGATGACTTAGGAAGCGTTAAATTTGAATCATTAGGCAGTGAAATAGTTGCAGGTGAAAAGCTAAAAAACAGCACTGATATTTATGCTATTTTTCTTAACATGGAAGATGATGTTTTGCCTGTATTGATTGCATTTGACAAACTTATGTTGCCTTATATTTATGATATTAGTGGTGTAAAAGCCGAAGAAAATAGTACTTTTCAAGGACAAAACAGTTCAAATGGTTCAAACTCTTCTCAAAATCGTGCAGTTCCTGTGGTAAATGATGAAGTTTCAGGTTTGTTATCGCTTTTAGGCGAAGATTCGGTTACGAATTTAAAACTTCTTTTCGATATTAAACTGAAACTTAGCGTGCGTTTAGGAAGTAAAAACTTTTTGCTCAAAGATATTTTGCGTTGGGATATAGGCGAAATTATTGAGTTGGAACAAATGGTAAATGAACCTTTGGAAATTTTAGTCAATGGAATTAAAATAGGTGAGGGTGAAGCCGTTATTGTTGAAGGAAAGTTTGGCTTGAAAATTAAAAAAATCGGAAGCGAACAAACTCGTTTATCCCACATGGGGTTAGGTAAGTAAGTATGGATAAAACAACAGTCATAGGGCTAATTGCTGGGTGGTCATTTGTACTTTTAGCTATTGGTCTAGGAGGAGTGGGGCTTGGTCCTTATATAGATATTCCCTCTTTTTTGATTGTTATTGGAGGAACTATTTCTGTTACTGTTGGGCAGTTTGAAAGTGCTGATTTAAAACGAATAGGGGCTGCTTTAAAAGTCTCTATGAACAATGTTAAAACAGAGTCGGTTCCTGAGTTAGTTGAAAAAATTATTTTTTACGCTACTGAGATTAAAAAACATGGAGTTATGCACGTAGAACAAAAAGTTTTAGAAGAGCAAAATCCTTTTTTTAAAGAAGCTTTTCAGTTGCTAGTTGATGGGGTTAAAGCTGAAGTGTTGATTCCATTAATGGAAACGAAACTAACTCATATGGAAAAAAGACACTTAGTTATGATTAAAATGTTTGGTAATATTGGTGGAATTGCTGGTTCTATGGGAATGATTGGAACACTAGTAGGTCTAGTTGCCATGTTAGCAAACCTTTCAGACCCAGCAGCCGTTGGTCCTGCAATGGCAGTGGCGTTAATTACTACTTTATACGGGGCATTAATAGGAACAGTGTTTGCAGGAATAGTTGAGAATAAGCTCAGTGAAAAACACTCTGTTGAAGCAACTGTTTGCGAAATTATTATTGCAGGGTCTTCTATGATTGCAGCAGAAGAGTCTATTGGAAATATTAAAATGAGACTCAATGCAACATTAGTTGATGTTTTAGAGTAAAAAATGGCAAAACAAAAGTGTCCTGAGTGTCCTAAATGTCTTCCTGGGTGGTTGGTACAGTTTGGTGATTTAATGTCACTTTTACTGACATTTTTTATTTTGCTTTTATCTATGGCGGTTATGGATAAGAAAAAAGTAGAAGAGTATTTTGAAATTATGAAAAAAGCCATGGGATTTTTATCGGACAATGATACGGTAATTGACCATACCGAAAAACACTCAGAAAGCCCCGTAGTTGCAGAAACAAGAGAGATACAAGACTCAAGCGATAACCAAGAAATAGTAGATGAAGTTATTGAAATTGTTAAAGTTGCTAATGAAACGTTAGAAACTTTTGAAACCATTCAACTCGTACAAGGTAAAAATGAGTTTGTTTTAGATATTCCTACAACTGTAATGTTTGAAGAGGGGGAATACGATTTAAAAAAACCCGAAGCAAAAGCGTTTATTCGTAAAATTGCGCGAGTTGTACGAACCATGCCTAATATTTATAATATTGAAATTATGGGACACACTTCACGAAATCTTTACACAAGCAGCTCAATTCCTAGAGATAATTGGGATTTATCAGCATTAAGGTCAGTAAGTGTGGTTAAGGAGTTAATTAAAAATAGAATTGACCCCTCACAGTTAAAAGTCTCTGCGTTTGCTTCGTTTCAACCAAAAAGCGATAACGCCCTAGAAAATAGAAGAGTTGAAATGCGATTTTATGCCCATCAAGGCAATCAAAATATTTTAGAAGAAGAGAACTTCTTCGATAGGATTGAAGAATGACGAATATAGATACCTCGTTTATAAATAAAATGCAGTACAATGACAAAGCCTTAAAACAAGCAGCAACACAAAACTTGCAAGATGAAAGTTTGCGAAAAGTATGCGATGACTTTGAATCTTTTTTTACCCAACAATTTTTAGATATCTCTTTGAAGGAGAGCAAACTAGCAGGTGAGGGAACGGGGTCTGATATTATTAAAGGGCTTTATACGGAAGCGTTATCTAGAAACTCCAGTGGAACATTTGGTATTAGTGATATGTTATATAAATTTTTAAGTGAGAATAACAAATGATAGAAACTATTGTAAATAAAATGTTAGCAACCATAAAAAGTTTAAAACAAGCCATTAAAGAAGATATAGAAGATATTAAACTTGCCAATCATGAAAAACTTTTAGACAGAAATGAACAAAAACAAGCTCACATGGATGACATAGTTGAGTTTAAAAATGAGTTAAATCATGAATTAGTTTTAGCTGTTAAAAGTGGAGCAGATATTAATATTTACAGAGATTTAGTTAATCATTTAGAAGATGAACTTAAAGAGTTGTATTCTTTAAATGGAAAATTAGCTTCTATTGTTTTGCCAGTAAAACAGATGTACAAAGAGATAGTAGATGAATTAACTGAACAAAATGGAGGCAATATTTTTGAAATTAAAGCTTAATTTTAAGAGTATAACACTTTTTTTAGTAATGATAAGTTGCACAACGACTCTTTTTTCATACGATGTTTTAATTACCAATAAAGATATTAAATATAAAGAAAAGATTACCAAAGAAAATGTAGTTGTATCAGAAGTTAATACTTTAAATAGAAATTGTGTACCTTTGAGTTTAAATGAGTTAGAAAATGACGATTTTATTGCAACTCACTATATTTTTAAAGATTCGGTTTTATGTTTAAGTGATGTAAAAAAATATGATAAAAAATCGGTTGTTTTCGATTTTGGAACTTTAGAAATTGAACAAGAAGGTAAAGTGATTTATGAAAATAATCATTACATCCGACTTAAAAAACAAGATGGAACTATAGAAAAAATATACAAAAATGGAAAAACAGAATGAATATGCTCTCTTTTTTAGGAGAAACTCCTAGCATAGCACTGCAAAATGCACAAAAAGAGTGCGGTGAAAATGCCTATGTAATTTCAACTAAAAAAATATCCGATGTTCATGACAATGGTAAAAATATGTATGAAGTTATTGTTGCTATTGAAAATGACAATGAGAGAAAAAATCAGAGCTTTAAACGAAATGTTGTGGCAAAAGATTTAAAAAGTGGCACACAAATTAAAGCGCAGTTTTATGATTTTAGAGAAGAAATTCTTAAGATGCAAGAAGCCATACAGCTGGTTCAAAAATCTCTTTGGGACCCTAAGAGTCAACTCTATGATTTAACTATTCCCCCTGAATTTATTGATATGTATTCACTTTTTGAACAAAATGAGTTTGACCAAGAGATGACTTATACTATTATGAAAAAGACCATTAAACAACTGCCCATTGCTATGAAATCCAATTCAAAAAAAATAAATGATTTCTTTAAACTTATTTTACGGCGAATAATTCCTATAAAACATGAAGAACCTTTAAGAAAACACCAACGAAAAATCATTATGATGGTAGGACCAACAGGAGTTGGAAAAACAACCACTATTGCTAAACTAGCAGCTCGATATGCCTATAAAATGAGTGCCAATTATAAAGTGGGCATTGTTACTCTTGATTCATTTAGAGTAGGAGCCATTGAGCAGCTTCAAGCCTATACTAATATTATGAGATTGCCTTTAGAGGTGGTGAAAAAACCAGAAGACTTAATAGAAGCGTTGTTGCGTTTAAAAGATTGCAACTATATTTTTATAGATACAGCAGGTAGCAGCCAATACGATGTAGATAAAATTGAACTTATTAATGAGTACCAAGTAAAAGTCGATGAATTGCCTATTGAAAAGACTTTAGTCCTTCCTGCGAATGTAAAGCAGAGTGATTTGCAAGAGATATATAATAATTATTCACGACTTAATATTAACTATTTAGCCTTTACAAAACTCGATGAAACACGAAGTTTTGGAAATTTAATTTCTTTTGCACATAAAACAAAGAAATCTATTACCTATTTTTCAATAGGGCAAAATGTTCCAGATGACTTAATAGTTGCAGACTCTTCGTTTTTAATTGATTGTTTTATGAACCGAAACTGTCAAAGAGTATAAAAAATGTTTAATTCAATTTCAGCACAAGCTTCTAAGCTTGTAAATCTAACGCAAAAAAAAAATAACATAAAAAAAAACTATAAAACTAAACTTTTAACGATTACTTCTGGAAAAGGAGGAGTTGGAAAGTCAACATTTACTGCAAATATTGCTTATTTACTTACTTTACGTGGGCATAAAGTTGCCGTAATAGATGCAGATGTAGGGTTGGCAAATATGCAAGTACTACTTAATGTACGGCCCGAATACACAATTTTTGATTATATTGAAGCCAAAGCTTCTTTGGAAGATATTATTTTAGACACACCTTACCGAAACCTTTTTTTACTTGCAGGAAAAAGTGGCTACCAATATTCAAGTCATTCTAACTCTTTTGTACTATCTCGTGTAGTTGAAGATACACTTAATTTAGACATTTTTGATTATGTAATAGTAGATACGGGAGCGGGATTAAATGATTATGTAAAAGAGTTTTTAAAAATTTCAGACAATATTTTGGCACTAACCACAACTGATCCCAGTGCGTTAACAGATGTCTATGCTTTGATGAAAATGCTTTCCAAAGATAAAAACTCGCTTATGTTATGCTTCAATCACACGAAAACCCACAAAATAGGGGATACTATTTCTAACTCTTTAGAAAACTTAGCACGTAAAAACAGGTTAAATTCTAATTTTATGTTAAAATATATTGGTAATGTGTCGACATCGCAGACCGTTTCAACAACAAGCCGTTTAAGAAAACTCTTTACTTGTGAGTTTCCAAATGATACGGTAACTCTTGAAATGAAAACAATAACTGACGCGTTACTTAAAAACATAAATTAGGGACAAAATGAAAAATATTTTGACAAACAGAGTATTTTTTGATTGTTACAAAAGCAAAGGATTGTTTTGGTAGTAGAAAAGTTTTCTCAAGGCGTAATGAACAGTGGTATTTTAAAACTCTATATTGCAACAGGGTTTTTTGCTACACTTATATTTTTCGTTATAAATTCAGACTTATTTACTCCTATAGAGATACTTTTTGGAATAGTGGGAGTGACCATTATCCTAAAGGGTATTTCAAATATTATGTTGTCTTTGGTTATTGCACTTTTTACTTTGGACAATAAAAGAGATGAGTTGGAGTTTAAACATAACTCTGATAAAATAGATGCACTTTTAGCTGATTTGACCATTCAAGATGCAGCGAATAATTAAGGAGATATAGATGAATATTTCAGGAATTTCAAACAGTTTAGCTTTAGCTAAAACTGCTTTAGGGCAAGAAACACAACCCGTTTCAGGTGATTCGTTTGCCAACATTTTAAAAAATGCTATTGGTGAAGTTAACCAAACTCAAGTTAACGCTTATGATGCGATGCAAGGAATTGCTACGGGAAAAGTTGCCAATTTACAAGAAGCCGTTCAAAGAATTGAAGAAGCAGAATTGAGCTTGAAACTTTCATTAGAAGTTAAAAACAAAGCACTCAATGCGTACAAAGAAATTATGAAAATGCAAGTATAAGTAAAGGAGCTATTATGGGTTTATTTGATGGATACAATGTAGCAGCTTCAGGAATGAATGCACAAAGAACACGAGTAAATGTAGTGAGTGCAAATATTGCGAATGCACAAACAACACACACTCTAGAAGGTGGACCGTATGTTAAAAAAAATGTGGTTTTCCAAGAGATTTTACTGAACCAAAAAGATGTACAAAAAAATGAAAATGCGTTGAGCGATAAAGGAAGTTTTGTACGACCATTAAGTGGCGTAGGAGTTCGTGAGGTAATTGACTCAAAAAGAGAACCAGTTATGAAATATGAGCCTAGTCACCCTGAAGCCAATGAAGATGGATATGTGGCATACCCTAATATTAACCCTGTTGTAGAGATGGTTGATTTACTAGAAGCCACAAAATCGTATGAGGCGAATGTTTCTGCGTTTACTGCACATAAAACCATGGATACACAAACCTTGGATATATTAAAAGGCTAAAAAATGACTAAAGAAGCAGGGTTTTTAGAAACTTTACAACCAAATGTAAAAACAGTTTCCTCTACTAAAGTATCGTCTGTTACTAATGAAGTCAAAACAGCACCTTCTTTATTTGATTCCATGTTAGCAGGAGCAACATCTGCTCAAGAAAATATAACCTCTTCTGAAACAGAAGGCAAAAATACAGTTGATAAAAGTATAACAGCAAAAATAGATATAAAAAACACAAAAAATCAAACTCAAAACACTTTAAATAGCAGCAATGAAACACTTATTTCTAAAACAACTCAAGGTGGATCTTTGCTAGAGGGAATGATTCAAGATGCAACCAAAGAAGCAGCGTTGGAAGACTCTTTTGAGAGCAAAACGCACAGCATAACAAAAGCGAGTTTACCAGTTCAAGAAGTGAACTCTAAAGATAGCAACAAAACACCTGTTGCAGAAGAAGGCAAAAAAGATTTAGAGCAAAATAATATAAAACCTATTTTAACAACAATATTAAACGGCGATTTAGCTGAAGAAGTGAAAATTAAAGAGCCCTCTTCGTTACTGGATAAACTTCTTCAAGAAGCCAATGAGAGTATTAAAAATCAAACGCAAACAAGCAATAAACCCCAGCTTGAAGCAGATGTTAAGATAGAAAATATAGTTACTAAAGACATAAGCAAGGAAGTAATACAAGATAAAAGTGCAACTCAAAACAGTGTAGTAACTTCGGCTAATCAAGAGAAAGAAAATAAACCAATTCAAAACAGCAGTGCCAATAATATAAATGAACTAAAAACAGAAAATAGTTCAAACACAACGCTTTCTTTGTTGGATAAAATGCTTCAAGATGCCAACAATCAAATTCAAAAAGAGACACCACCCGTTTTAGAGGCTAAAGAGATAAAAGTGGTGCAAACAACCCAAACGAAAATGGTTCAAGCAAAAGAGGTTAATATTTTAGAGCAAACCATTATTGAGACAAAAATACATACAAAAGAGATACCCTTAAAAGAAGCAACTTCTGTTGAAACTAAAACCTCTTTGGTTCAAACACAAACAGTTTCTCCTGTTAGTGTTAACAATGAAAAAGTAGCCAGTGAGTTAGCAAAACTAACTGAGAGTAGCGTTGAAAAAATAGCTTTGAATAAAGATGATTTAGTTAGTGTAAAAGATAATAAAGAACCAGCTAAATCTTTGATGGACAGACTTTTAGATGAAGCTAAGAACACCAAAGTAACTCAAGAAAATAGCCAAAATATAAAAGAAAGTACGTCTGTTTCTGAAGCTGCAAACAATGAAAAAGCACAAGCCAATGGAGTTTTAAACAATATTTATTTAAGCTCGTTAAATAAAGCTTCACAAGATGGTTTTTTACAAAAAACACAAGAAGTCAAAACAGTTGTTGCCAATGCTACAAGCGTAAAAGATGTTCAAACAGCAGCTGATTTATTTAATTTAGGGTTTCAAAGCAGTGAAGTTACTTTAGATGAAGAGCAGTTTAAAGAGAATGTGAAAAATGAATTTTTAAATAAACTCTCCGTAAATCGTGAAATTATTAAGCATGATATTAACAAAATGAGTGAAGCAATTGTTGAACAAAGTAAAGCAATTAAAAATGAAGCTGTATTGGCAGTTGCTGATAATTCTTGGATGTCTAAAAATTTGCCGGAAGTTGAAGTAAATGTCTCTTCTGCTGCTGCTTATAATATAGAAAATAAAATTATAGGGGCAAGACAACACATGAACTCTATGATGTCAGATATGGCTCGAAATATGTATTTAAACTATAAACCACCCGTAACGGCATTTCGAATGAATCTAAACCCTGGAAACCTAGGTTCTATTGCTGTATTAATTAAAAATGATAAGACAAATGGGTTAAGTATTAGTTTAAATATGAGCAGCGTTGCAACTATGGACTCTTTTGTGGATAACCAAGCGGCATTACGCGCAGCATTGGCAAAAAACTTTGACACTGCTGCTAATATTAATTTAGAGTTTAACATGCAAGAAGGCAAAGAGCAAAATAGCAGTGGAGAACGCAATAAAAAACAGCAACAACCGCATAGAGCCACGAATGATATTTTAGAATCGCTGAATAATCAAAGTGAAATGGTCGAAAAAGTCACAAATTATATGTAATGGAAATATTGTTATCCCTTTTAGATGAGAAATTTATTTACCCATTTTTACTTCTATTCGCACGCATATTGGCATTTGTAGCCTTTATGCCTGTTTTTTCACACACGGCGGTATCTGCTCCTATTAGAATTGCTTTGGCTTTTTATTTTACTGTATTTATCTATCCATTTATTGGTGAACAACCCTTAATTACTCAAGAGACATTTATAGAAGCACTTATAAGTGAAATTACCCTAGGGCTTGTTGCTTCCTTTTTAATGAACATTGTTTTCTCTGCGGTTACTATTATTGGAGATTTTGTAAGTTATGCAACGGCTTTGTCAATGGCCAGTATGTTTGACCCAGCAACGGGCTCAAATCAAGGTATTATAAGCCGATTTTTATACATTATTGCTATTTTAATTTTCTTTGAAACGGGCATGTATGAAGTAACCATTTTAATGCTAGCAAAAAGTTTTGAAATGGTTCAACTTGGTGCTTTTAATATTTTTGCCTTTGATGGCATACAGTTTGCAATAGATGAAATAAAACGGATGTTTGCGTTTGCTTTTTCATTTGCATTTCCACTTTTTTTTATTGCATTTATCTTGGATGTTTACTATGGGTATGGAACAAAATCTATGCCTGCGTTTTCACCTTTTATTGTAACTTTTCAGTTGAAATTTTTATTGGTTTTTTTGTTTATGATGTTTGGATTAGAGATATTTGTACAGCATTTTAGAGATTTCTTTATTTCAAAATTTAGCTAATATTGCAGTGCTGTAGTTTATACTTTTATATAAAAATTATTTAATAATATATAGGAGCCTTAATGGCAGATGATGACGATAAAACAGAAGAACCCACCGGCAAGAAGATTGAAGATGCCAAGCAAGATGGAAATGTCCCTAAATCTACAGAAGTTGTAGGCGCAGTTGCTCTTTTTTTTGGAACGGTTTATTTGGTTTTTTTATTCTCTTATAGTGCTATAGAAATTAAAAAAATGATGATGTTTGTTTACAGTTTTATTGGCAGTGAAATGGATGGAAGAGTATTTTACACAATAACTAAAACAGCGGTTAGCTCCGCAATCACGGCTCTTTTGCCTATTTTTATTTTAATTGTAGTTTTGATTTTTGCCTCGAATTGGGCTCAGTTTGGTATGATTTTTGTTCCTTTAAAAATGAAATTTGGAAAACTTAATCCTATTACTGGGTTTAAAAATGTATTTAGTGCTAAAAAAGCTCTTGAAGCTCTTAAACTTATGCTTAAACTCACTGTCATTTTTATAGTAATGGTGGTGCTTTTTTTAATAACAGGAGAGGCTTTTTTAGCCATGATGGATAAAGAAGTTCCAACTGCTATGGATGCTATGCATACGCTTCTTATATATTTTGTTTTTACAATACTCGCCATTATAATTATTTTTGCTATAATAGATTTTTATTTTACAAGATTTTATTATTTTAAATCATTAAGAATGAGTAAGCAAGATATTAAAGATGAGTTTAAAAATATGGAAGGGGATCCTAGAATAAAGGCAAGAATTCGTTCAATTCAGATGCAAATGTTTAGAAAAAGAATGATGTCAGATGTTCCCGACGCGGATGTGGTTATTACTAACCCAACGCATTATGCAGTTGCTTTAAAGTATGATCAAACTAAAAGTAGTGCTCCAATAGTCGTAGCTAAAGGGGTTGATTTTATTGCATTAAAAATAAAAGATATTGCCAGAGAAAATAATATTCCTATTATTGAAAACCCTGCATTAGCAAGAGCTTTGCATGCACAAATAGAAGTTGAACAACAAATTCCAGAAGAGTTTTACAAAGCCATTGCAGAAATTTTCTCTTATGTGTATGAATTAAAAGGAAAAAGGTAAGAAGTTTGAAAAAAGTTATTCCACTATTTTTTTGTTTTTGTTTTGCCCTTTATGCCAAACAAGATTTTTATTACAGTTTTATAGATTCAAATTCACAACAAATAGCTCAAGAGAATAAAGAGATTATAGGCGATGGATTTACGGTTTTAGATAATATTAAAAAAATGGCAAAAGATGGCAAGATAGATGAAGCGTATGAGCGGTTAAAAAGTTTTAAAAATAGAAATGCCCTTGAGCTGTTTCGTTCAGATGTTATTTTATTAGAGAGTGAATTGCTTCTAAAAAAAGAGTTAAAACGACATATTTTAGCAGGTGAAGAGCTTTTAGAAAACTCTATTAACCGCTCTTATATCAATGAAGATGATTTACCCAAAGCCTATATGATTTTAATAGAACTTAAACTGGGACTTAATAAAGTAGATGATGCAAAATATTTTATTGATACCATTATTAATAATTTTAACACCGAAATTATAAGAGCCTATGGAAATATCTATTTGGCAAAGCTTCATGTGCATAGAAGTGAATTTAAACGAGCAATTACAATTTTGTATGAAATTTTAATTAAAACCACCAATATAGATGTAGCAACAGTAGTTGCAGATGAGCTGTTTGATGTCTATTTGCTGGATAATCAGCTTGAGGAAGCTCGAAAATTAGCGCAACAAGTTATTGAAAGAAATATTGATTATTATGCCAATGACAGTTACTTAGCTATGGTAAAAGTTAATAAACTAATTCGTAACGACATGCCAACTTTGGCAGCTCAAATATTAGAAGAGCTTTTAAAGCGTACTAAAAATAGTGACGCGATTGAAGAGTTTAAGTTTCAACTGGCACAAATATATATGGTAATGTACGAAGGTAAAATGGACATTTTATATAAAGCGAAAGATTTATACTCTGAGGTATTAAATGATTATCCCAAAGGTGAAAATGCAAAAACTGCAAAAATGATAATAGATGAAATTTTAATGCGAGAGGGAAAAATTGAACCCTCTGTTGTTTATTCAAAATATCCTGAATTTCCATCAATGCAGCAAAAAGTATTAATGCAAGAGATTTTAAATCATATCAAAAAAGAAGAGTATGAGTTTATTTTAAAATCGGAGCGTGTCTACAAAAAAATTTCAGACACTATTTTTAAACGCTATGGCTATGAGAACTTAGAAGCTATTTTCGATGAGGTAAGATTGCTGTTAATAAAGCAATATTTAGTTAATGCAAAGTGCCAAGATTTAGATGAAGTTTTAGAAAAAACTACTCAAACAGCGTTAAGCAAAGTTATAGAAGACTCTTATTTGCAATATGCTTATTTTGAGTGTTTATTGGAATACCCAAAAGAGAGTGGATATACATTAACTAAAGAAGCGTTGTTTAATTCAAGAGACGCTAGAACTTATTTGTATTTGGAGCGTTTGGCATATAAGTTAAATAAGTATGAGGAAGCACTTAGCTTTTCAGCAAAATTAGAGATGCTAAAAGAGAAAAAATACCTAGAAGAAGAGTTTTTAGTACGTTTTCAAATTGTAAATGGTATGCAAAATCAGTTGGCTAAATTAAGATATTTTAAATATGCTTATGAAAATGAGCAACTTATTTTGGCGAATGAAAACAATCCTATGATTATTGACTTTTATTATCAATACTACTTTTATTTGCTCAAGGACAAAACAGCTAAAGAAGCTTTAACAACTTTAAAAAAACTTTATTTGAAGCAAAAAGAGTATCAAGCCTATATTTACTCCCCTTCTGTGGAGATTGAGTTGGCAAAACAAGCTAAAAATAATAAAGAGTTTGAACAAGCCATTGTCTATTTACAAGAGGGCATTAAAAATACAAGAATTCTTAAAAACAATGAAGCAGCAGAAGTGTATTACGAGTTAATTAAACTCTATGAGACCACTAAAAATAGTGTTTTATACCAAGAAACATTAGAAAAATGTAAAGCACTCGATGCTTCTACTACGAGCTTATATAAAAAAATGTGCGATGAGATGTAATGATTGATATTGACTCTCTTTTAAACAGCATTAACGATGACAATTTGGTTTTACCTTTTGGTCGAATTAAATACATAAGCACCACAACCATAACAGCAACAGGTTTAGAAGTGGCTGTTGGAGATATTGTAAAAATAGATTCGCAACAAAATATCTACTCCGTTTTAGGAATGGTAGCTTCCATTCAAAGCGATGACTTTACTATTGTGCCATTTTCGTTTATTGATGGTTTTAGAATACAAGACAAAGTTTTTTTGCAAAAAGATGGCTTGTCGGTTAAGAGTGGCTATGGGCTTTTAGGACGCGTAGTTAATGCTTTGGGTGATCCAATAGACAACAAAGGCAAACTTACTAACCTAGAAGAGAATTCAGCCATTAACAAAGTTGCCATGCCCGCACTTGAACGAGGAATTATTAATAAACGATTTGCAACAGGTGTAAAAGCCATTGATTCAATGCTAACTTCGGGCAAGGGTCAAAAAGTTGGTATTTTTGCAGGAAGTGGAGTAGGGAAATCAACACTTATGGGAATGATTGTAAAAGGGTGTGAAGCTCAAATTAAAGTTGTTGCACTCATTGGTGAAAGAGGAAGAGAAATCCCTGAGTTTATTCATTATAATTTAAATGATAACTTAGAAAACACAATTATAATTGCAGCTACGAGTGATGAATCTGCATTAATGAGAAAATATGGAGCATTTACCGCTATGGCAATTGCTGAATTTTTTAGAGACAAGGGTCATGATGTTTTGCTCATGATGGACTCAGTAACAAGGTTTGCAATGGCTCAAAGAGAGATTGGCTTAAGTACAGGAGAACCACCTGTAAGTAGGGGTTATCCGCCTTCGGTTTTTGCACTTTTGCCTCAATTAATGGAGCGAGCTGGAAGCAATAAAAAAGGCTCAATTACCGCATTTTTTACTGTTTTAGTAGATGGCGATGATATGAATGACCCCATTGCTGACCAAAGTAGGTCTATTTTAGATGGGCATATTGTACTAACTAGAGAGTTGACCGAGCAAGGATTTTATCCTCCTATTGATTTGCTTAAATCGGCTTCAAGGGTGATGGACAAGGTGGTGACAAAAGAGCACTATAATGGGTTTTTAAAGTTAAAAAGAGTATTATCATTGATAAAAGAGAATGAAGTATTAGTGCGAGTAGGTGCATATAAAACGGGAATGGATAAAGAACTCGATATTGCACTTGCAAGTAAAGAAAAAATACGAGAGTTTTTAACTCAAGGCACTCAAGAACATTATGATTTTGAGAAGATTTTAAGCCTATTTAAGGAGCTAACAGATGGTTAATATTACTGATCAAATGATGTTTAATTTAAACAATTTAAATAAAGAAAATATGAGAATAAACTATCAATTAAGCACAGGAAAACTTCTTCAAAAAGGAAGTGACAATGGAGCTGTTTTTACAAAAGAACTCTATTTTGACGACAAAATAAGAGTCTACGAAGGTGTACACGAGCAAATTAAACGCTCAGTTGCACTAAATGATACAGTAGATTCAACACTAGCAAATGTAAAATTAGAGCTTGATGTTATAAAAACAAGTATGCTTAAAACCTTAAATGCAGGAATGCAACAAAGCGATAAGCTAGCCGTTGCAACTGCTTTTGAAGGAATAAAAGAGAACTTTTTTACATGGGGAAACACTACAATTAACAATGAGTATATTTTTGCAGGTTCAAACTCAACTCAACAACCATTTGTAAAAGATGCCAATGGTAAAGTAACTTATGTAGGAGATAATGTTTTAAAACAAGTTCCCGTTGAACCAAATAGTTATCGTGATAGAGGAGCTACAGGCTATGATGCTTTTATGTACACAACAGACACTGCAAAAGTAGGAGAACCACTAGAGTTTTTAGCCAGTGAAAAAATTGTTGACAGTGCTGGAAACACTTGGGGGTTCCCAGATAAAAGTGGCATAGGTGAAAAACTAGACTTTTTTGAAAATGATGTAATTACTGATAATAATGGAACTGTTTGGACACTAAATAAACTTGACTCAAAATTAGAAGATGGAAATGGTGCTTCTTTAGACTTAGTTAAATTCAATGGCGGCTATCAATTTAAAAGTAACTTAACAGATGGATTTAAAGATGGATTAAATAATGATGTAACTTCTTTTAACGCAACATCAGCAACTGCTCCTGCTTTAGAAATACGACAATACGACAAATATGGAAATCTAACTGGTGAAGTAATGGCTGTTACTGAAATTGACAATGGTGATGGTGTGGTTGATGGTGGAGATGATACAGGACTTTTAGAACCAAAATATAAAACTGCTAATGTAGCAGATGCTACTTTAGTTTTAGAAGCAAAACACAATATTTTTAATGATTTAGATGACATTATTACTACGCTAAATGGTAAAAGTTTAAGCGATGGAGTTACCCCAATTACCGAAACAGAGCAAAATGATATTATTCGTTCAATGTTAGATAAAATTACGGCTACTTTTGATGCTGTTAATATTGCTCACTCAAAAGTGGGTTCTAGAAATAAGATTATTCAAGATGCCAGTATTAACATTTCGGCTAAGATAACCAATTTTAATGTGTTGTCTTTAGAAAATGGTCAAGCCAACTTAACCAAAGTTGCTATGGAGGCTAAATCGTTGGAGATGACTTATACAGCGTTGTATTCAACGGTGTCAAGAATGCATAACTTGAATTTAGTTAATTTCTTAAAATAATTTAAAGTTATCTAGAACATATGAATATTAAAAGGCTTTTTTCAAAAGATTTAATAGTAGTTGCGTTATTTGTCTCAATATTAATGATTATTATTGTGCCATTACCAAAACTGCTATTGGATTTCTTTTTAATTATCTCTTTAAGTTTAGGTCTTTTGATTTTATTAATATCTTTATATATTAAAAAACCATCAGACTTAACCACTTTCCCTACGTTAATCCTTATATTAGCCCTTTTTAGACTCGCACTTAACATTGCCACCACGCGTTCTATTTTAAGTGAAGGTCACAATGGTCCTGAAGCGGTAAGTTCCATTATTGCAGCATTTGGTGAGTTTGTTGTGGGCGGAAATATGGTTATTGGGATTATTGTATTTATTATTTTAGTCTTAATTAACTTTATGGTGGTTACGAAAGGTGCTACAAGAGTTGCAGAAGTAACTGCACGATTTACGCTTGACTCTATGCCTGGAAAGCAAATGGCGATTGATGCTGACTTAAATGCTGGGTTTATTGATGATAAAGAAGCCCAATTAAGAAGACACTCGTTAATTTCTGAAGCAAACTTTTATGGAGCCATGGATGGGTCTTCGAAGTTTGTTAAAGGAGATGCGGTTGCGGGTATTATTATTACGCTGGTTAACTTAATTGGTGGGCTTTTAATAGGACTTTTCCAACACGATATGACCGTAGCAGAAAGTGGTGAGATTTATACAATTTTAACCATTGGAGATGGTTTGGTTGCTCAACTTCCTGCATTAATTCTTTCAACTGCAACTGCAATTATTATAACGCGTTCAAATATGGATGAAGAACGCTTTGCTAATCAAGCTATTAACCAACTCTTTAAAGACAGCAAAGCTCTTGTATTAGTAGGTTTTGGAATGTTCTTGTTTGGATTAGTTCCAGGCTTTCCTATGGGTATTTTAATGATTATGGGACTTTTAATGGTATTTATTGGATATGTTATTTTTATGATAGACGATAATCAAAGTAATACTCTTACGAGAATGTTTAAAACCAAAGAGGAGCCTGCTACAAAAGGGATTCATAGTAAAGATTTAGATGAAATAAAACGAGAAAAACTTCAATCTACAAGAAGCAATGAAGAGCAAAATATAGAAACCATTATGAAAATGGATGTATTGGAGTTAAAATTGGGAGTTCGTTTACTTCAACTTGTGCAAGGAAACTCAGAACTGCTTGATAAAATACGAGGTATTCGAAAAACAATTGCCAGTGAATTGGGGTTTGTAATCCCTCAAATACGAATTTCAGACGATGTCAACTTGCAGCCAGACCAATATGCCTTACATTTAAAACGGATTCCAATTATTACAGGAACGGTTCAACCTAAAAAGTTTTTAGCAATGGGCGGAATTGGAAAAGATTCTTTAAAAGGGTTAAAAGTTAAAGAACCTGTATTTAATTTAGATGCCATTTGGATTGAAGAAAATTTAAAAGAAGAAGCTTTAATGAAAGGGTTTACGGTAGTTGATGCTCCTACTATTATTTCAACGCACTTGTCTGAAACTATTAAAAAACATGCTGAAGATATTATTACACGACAAGATATTGTGGATATAATAGAACGACTTAAAAAAGATTTCCCAATTGTAATAGATGAAGCTATGAAAATTAGCTCGTATGGAACACTTTTAAAAGTGTGTCGAGATTTATTACATGAAAAAATACCTATTGTGGATATGCTCACCATCATTGAAGCTATTGCAGATATTGCTGAGTTTACTAAAGCTCCTGATATTTTACTCGAACATGTACGAAGTAAGTTATACCGATTAATTACTCAAAGGTTTAAAGGAGCTGATAATATTTTGCATATTATTACTATAAAACCCGATTTAGAGCAACAATTTATTGGAAAACTGCAAGAACAACACGGTGTTTCACAACTCATGTTAAGTATTGGTGAGATTAATTCACTCGTAACTAAAACCAAAGAGCTAATTGAAAAAATAGATGCCAAAGGAATTCCTAAAATCTGTATGGTGGTTGACCCTCTTTTACGAAAACGAATTTCAGAAATTTATGAAAAATTTGGATTACAAGTTGCAGTTTTAAGTCATGCCGAACTTGATTCTAAAGCCAATTTTGCTATTGAGGGCACCTTAGAATTTTAAATGAACAAAGAGGAAGGAAAAAAATGAGAAGTGTAATATTGCTTTGCCTTTTAGGCTTAAGCGCATTTGCCCATGAGTATTATGCAAAAATAGAGCCTGCTCAAAGCTATGTAATAAAAGCAGCTGTTAATGCAGAAGTAGTGTATACCAATGAAGCAATAGAGGGGCAAACTGCTAATAACTCTTTGATTATAGAGCTTGACTCAAAAGTAGATAAGGTTGATTTAGAACAAACAAAAAATAAATTGGCACTGTTTGAAAAAATGATAGAAATTGAGCAAAATAACTATGAAAGACTTAAAAAAGTAACCACACGATCTGATTTCGATAAAGATTCACAACTGCTAAAATCAATTAATTTACAATCAACTAAGGCTGATTTACTTATAAAAATTGCACAATTACAAAGTAATATTGCTCATAAAAAACTCTTTGAAAATAACCGATATATTTATAGTATAAATGTAAAAAAAGGAGATTGGGTAAATGCAGGAACTCTGTTATATGAAGCTAAAGATTTATCTCAAGGAAAATTAGAAATTTTTGTTCCTATTTCAGAAGCATCTTTGGTCTTAGAAAAGCAAATTTATCTTAACAGTGAACCCACAAATTTAAAGATTGATAAAATGTATAAAGTTGCAGATGCTAAAAATATTTCAGCGTATAAAGTTGAAATTATGTTACCTAAACCCAAAGAGTTTTCTTCTTTGGTTAAAATTGAATTTAAATAGTCAAAAACGCCTTGAAATATAGAGAACTTTTTAAACAACATCCTATTGTAGGACAACTATCGCTGTTGCAACTTATTGCTTATTTTGGAGCGTGGTTTTCAAATGTAGCAATTTATACTATGCTTGTAGAGTTTGAGTCTTCCAATTTTGCTATTGCCTTAATTGCTGCTATGCATTTAATTCCAACTATTGTTATGGCTCCTTTTTCTGGTGTTATTATTGATAAATTTCGCTTAAAATCTTTGATGTTTACGCTTTTATGCACAGAATTAGTTATGACGCTTATGTTTTTAACCATTCAAGATAAATCGGATTTATGGTTTTTAATGATTCTTATTTTTATTCGTATGGGAAGCGCTTCGATGTTTTTTTCAACGGAAATGTCGTTATTACCCAAACTAGTTTCTGGAATTGCACTGCAAAAAGCCAATGAGGTTCACTCTGTAATTTGGTCATTTACCTTTGCCGTGGGGATGGCATTAGGTGGTTTTGTGGTAAATTGGTATGGAGTTAGAACGGCCATAGTACTAGACAGCTTGTTTTTTGTAGTGGCAATTATAGTGTTTTTAAATATTAATTTTAAAATTGAATTTGTACACACTAAAGAAAAATTTATAACTATGATAAAAGATGGTTTTCTCTATCTTAAAAGTAATAAAGTAGCCATTCACCTAATTTTATTGCATTCAAGTGTAGGAATAACCTCTTTTGATGCCTTAGTTACTCTCTTAGCTAAAAATGAGTACAAATATGTAATTGCCGTGCCATTGGCCATTGGAATTACCAATGCTGTCCGTGCAGTTGCTTTAATGGTAGGACCATTATTAATTGGAAATTGGGTAAATAAAGAGAGACTTTTTTATATTTTTATTTTTCAAGGATTTGCGATAATATTGTGGGGAGTACTTCAATCTAATTTTTATATATCACTTTTCGCTGTTTTCCTAACAGGGTTTACGACTACTACTATTTGGTCGGTTACGTATGTGTTTTTACAAGAAAATGTTGAGCAGAAATATTTAGGAAGAGTTATTTCGTATAACGATATGATTTTTATGCTTTCAAATGTTATTACCACTTTATTTATTGGTTTAATGGCAAGTTTAATTTCTCTTGATATAATAACAGTCATTTTAGGAGTAGCATTTTTCTTAGTTGCTATTTATTATAAAAGGATTGTATCTTGGATATAGAAACCAAAGTTTTACTTTTAGGAATATTGAAAAAAGAGGACGATGAAACCCTGCAAGACGTGGTTTCAAAGTTAGAACAAAGCAGGGTGTTTTCTTTAAAAGAGGGAAAAAAACTTCTTAAAAACTTGAAGAGTGAAGGATATATTGTAGAGAGTGCCTTAAGTGTTAAAGGTGACCTTGAAGCAAAAACTATAGAAAAAGAGTTCAAAATACAGTGATTATTAATGAAAAAAACTTACCCAAACTAATCTTTTTTACCCCTATTGTACTGGTTATATTTATACTAATAATTGCGGCATATGTGCAAATTATTGATTTTAATCAAATGGAAGAACAAGAGACAAAACAACTCCAAGAGATTTTCTTAAGTCAAGGAAAAACCTATGTAGTGCCACAAGAGATTGAAAAATTTATTGAAGACAGAGCAAAAAATAAAAAACAAACCATAGAAAATATTGTGTTGGTCTCTTTTGTTATTTTAATTTTAATCAGCTTAATGGCTTTTTTTATCTCAAGAAAAATAACAACACTTTTTAATATTTATAAAAAAGATATTGAACAAAGTAAAAATGAACTGTTAGAAAGCAATGTTGAATTAGAAGAAAAAGTTCGTAAAAAAACAGAAAAACTTGAAAATTTTAATGAAAAACTTAAAAGTGAGATTGAAAAAGAGGTCTCAAAAAGCCGTCAAAAAGAGAGTGTTATGTTTCAACAGTCTAAAATGGCTGCTATTGGAGAGATGCTTGAGAATATCTCTCATCAGTGGAGACAACCTTTAAGTACTATTTCTACCATTGCCAGTGGGATTTCTTTGAAGTTGGAGTACAATATTTTTGATCAAGAAGAGGCAAAAAAAGATTTAAACAATATTGTAGATACTACAAAAAAGCTTTCACAAATTATTGATTATTTTCAAAAATATTTCTCTAAAAGCAATGTCTTTGAAGATTTTAATTTAAGCGATATTATCAAACACGACTTAACCTTTTTAGAAACAACTATGAAAACGCACCATATTGATATTGTGCTTAATATTAAAGATGACATTACTATTTTTGGTTTAAAAAATGAGTTTGCACAAGCATTACTCAATATTCTAAATAATGCCAAAGATGCTTTAATACAAAATATTGACTCCAAATACAGAAGACTTATTTGTATTGATTTACTCAAAGAAAATGGAAAAACTCTTGTAACTATTTTAGATAACGCAGGTGGAATTCCTCTTGAAATTATTGACAGAATTTTTGACCCATATTTTACAACTAAACATAAAGCTCAAGGTGTAGGAACAGGGCTTTACATGACTCACGAAGTAATTGTTAAGCATATGAAAGGCTCTTTAAAAGTAGAAAATGAACATTTTGTTTTAGATGGCAGCGATTATAAAGGGGCTAAATTTACTATTACTTTGGATGTGTTAGAACAGAGCAACTAGGAAATGAAAAGTTAAAAATAAAAAATGACGGGTTGTTCCTATTTTAAATTTTGTAACGACACCTCTTTAAACAAATTTAAGCTTCCAAATCTCTTCGGAAGCCGAAATTTATTTCGGTCGGTGCTTATTGTGGGAGTTACAGTGTTGAGTTTTAAGTGCTAATCATCAAGTAGTTTAAGTTTTATTTCCTACTAGAACAAGTACTTTATCTCTTTGAAGTAGCTTTCGTAAAAAGGTAGAGTGATTTCTTTGAAAGTCTCTTTCTCTTTTTGTAGGTTTATGTACCAGTCGAACTCTATGTCGTGGTTTTTTAGAGCATTAATTGAAAGCAGTGTTTGATTTATGCTTCCTAGGTGGCTTGGAGCTATTAAAATAGCTTTTGCGTTTAACTCTTTGATTAAATCAATCATAAAGTAATCTTTGTAAATAGGCACCATTAAGCCGCCTGCTCCTTCTATGATTAATACATCGCAAAACTGTAAAAGATAGTTCATTTTCTCTTTTATGAACCCAATATCTATTTCGGTATCTTTTTTTGCTACAAAAGGAGAAGCGGGAAGTTCAAATTGGTAGGGAACTACATCATCTAACGTTACATTAAAATCGGAATTTAACTTTTTTGTTAAATTTAACAGCAGGCTTCCATCTTCTGGAGTTGTTATAACTCCTGTTTCTATGGGTTTAAAGTATCCTACTTTGAAACCTTCTTGGGAATATTTCTCTAAAAACTTCCCACAAGCATAACTTTTGCCCACATTTGTATTGGTACCTGTGACAAATACGATTTGTTTGTTTTTTAAACTGTTTGTTGTTTTCATTGTTATTTCTTTTTTGGTATAATGTTTTTCATTTATAATATGAAGTTTATCGAAAAAGGTTTTAATAAGTGGCAAGTGAATTAGAAATAGAGTTAAATAGTGATATACAGTTAGAAGAACCTAAAAAATATAAAGTTTTTTTACTCAATGATGACTATTCAACTATGGATTTTGTTATTGATGTGTTAACGAAGGTTTTTAGAAAAACAGTAGATCAAGCAACTATTATTATGCTTAATATTCATAATAATGGCAGAGAAGTGTGTGGGGTATATACCCATGAAATTGCCGCTACAAAAGTGGCACAAGTTAAAAATATGGCACGAAGCAAAGGATTTCCTTTGAAAGCTGTAATGGAAGAAGAGTAATTATGATAAGTAAAGAGTTACGAGAGGTATTCTCTCAAGCAGTTGCCTATGCAAAAATAAGCAAACACGAATATTTGACACTGGAGCATGTTTTTTTGGTCTTACTTAATAATGAAGTCATAACTTCATTGTTTGAAGATTTAGGATTAGACAGAAAAAGAATTTACCTTGAAACCAAAGAACATATAGAAACTACAACACCTAAGTTGCCTGATGAAATTAACGATGAACCAATGGAAACATTGACCTTAACTTCAACTATAGAACTTATGGTTGCCCATACACAAACTTCTGGAAAAGGAAATGCTACTGTTGAAGATATGTTTGTGGCAATTTTAAAAAATGAAAAATCTCATGCGTCGTATGTTTTAAAACAACAAGGTGTTGAACGAATTGATATTTTAGAAGAAATTTCTCATAAAGATTTTGATGAAAATGAACTAAATAACAGTAACAGCCATGATGAAAAAGAGAAAGATGTTTTAGCAAAAAATTCAACAGAGTTAGTTGCAATAGCTAAAAAAGGCGAAATCGATCCTATTATTGGTCGAGACAATGAAATTGCTCGTGTAATTGAGATATTAAGCCGAAGAAAAAAGAATAACCCTTTGTTAGTTGGTGAGCCAGGAGTGGGTAAAACGGCAATTGCTGAAGGTCTTGCACTTGAAATTGCTTTAAAAAAAGTTCCTAAAAGTATGCAAAACTCAAAAGTGTATTCACTTGATATGGGTTCAATGGTTGCAGGAACAAAATACCGAGGAGATTTTGAAAAAAAACTCAAAGGTTTGTTGAAAGAAATTAGCGAAATTAAAGATGCCATTTTATTTATAGATGAAATTCACACCATTGTGGGCGCTGGAAGTGTAAGTGGCAGCTCTATGGATGCTTCAAATATATTAAAACCTTTATTAGCCAGTGGAAAACTCCGATGCATTGGGGCGACAACTTTTGCAGAGTACCGAAATGATTTTAGTAAAGACAAAGCACTTACACGCCGTTTTGCTAAAGTGGATATTAGTGAACCCTCACAAGAAGATACTATTGCTATATTAAACGGACTAAAAACAAAATATGAAGAGTTTCACAAAGTTAAATATTCAAACAGTGCTATTAAAATGGCAGTAGAGTTGAGTAAAAAGTTTATACAAGACAGATTTTTACCCGACAGTGCAATTGATGTTATCGATGAAGTGGGAGCTACTAAAAAACTTGAACTTGAAGCTAAAAAAAGTAAAACAGCCACAATTACTCAAAAAGATGTTGAGCAAACGGTGGCTAAAATGGCACATATTCCACCAAAATCTGCAACAAAGTCAGATTTGACACTTTTAAAATCACTTGAAAAGAGTATGCAAAAACGAATTTTTGGACAAGACGATGCTATTGTAAAAATTGTTCAAGCCATTAAAATAAATAAAGCAGGACTAGGTGGCGATAAAAAACCTATTGGAAGCTTTTTATTTACAGGTCCTACGGGAGTTGGTAAAACAGAAGTTGCTAAAGAGTTGTCGCACCAAATGGGAATTGCTTTTGAACGCTTTGATATGAGTGAATATATGGAAGCACACACTATTTCAAGGCTAATAGGGGCTCCTGCTGGGTATGTGGGGTTTGAAAAGGGTGGACTTTTAACAGAAGCCATACGAAAACATCCGCATTGTGTGTTGTTGCTTGATGAAATTGAAAAAGCACACCCTGACTTAATGAGTTTGTTGTTGCAAGTAATGGATAACGCTGAATTAACCGATAACAATGGAAATAAAGCGGACTTTCAAAATGTTATTTTAATTATGACTTCAAACTTAGGTTCAACTGAAGCAAGTGTTATGGGGTTTACGAAAGATGACACCCTTAATGAAGATAAAGCGGTTAAAAAGTTTTTTGCACCTGAGTTTAGAAATAGACTTGATGCCACGGTTAATTTTGGTACGTTGTCTTTAGAAGTAGTAGCACTGGTGGTTTCTAAATTTATTGATGATTTAGAAGAGCAAATTAGCAATAAAAACATTAAAATAAATTTAAGTTTAAAAGCTAAAAAAGAGTTAGCACGATTGGGCTATGATAGATTAATGGGGGCTAGACCTCTTAATCGAGTCATCGCCCAACATATAAAGAACCCGCTTACTGATGAAATTTTATTTGGACAACTCAAAAATGGCGGTGCTGTTTATATTGATTTTGTACAAGAAAAATTTAAATTTGAATATTCAAAAATCTAAGGAGATTAAATGAGAAAAGTGTTAATAAGTTTAGCTGCAGTTGGAGCTATTTTTTTTGCAGGATGTGCAGATGAGAAGAAAAAAGAGACGGCATATGTTGAGAGTAAAACTCCAGCAGTTATGACACAAGAACAAAAGAGTAATTTACTTGATAAAGCACAAGAAGAAGCGGCTAAAATAGCTCAAGAAGCTAAAGAAAGCACAGAAGAGGCAATTGATGAAACAAAAGAAGCATTAGATTCTACTGCTGCTGATATTCAAGAAGAAATTACTAAAAAAGCAGAAGCAATTGAAGCTGAAATTTCAAGTGCAACTGAAAAAATAAGTCAAGAAATAGAAGAAAAAGTTGAAGCAGTAACAAAATCTTTGACTCCTAAAAATGATAAAGGTGCTGAACTTTATCTGAAATGTTCTGCATGTCATGGACAAAAAGGTGAGAAAAAAGCACTGGGTGCTTCTGAAATAATCCAAGGTTGGGAGATTGAAAGAACAGTTGATTCACTAAAAGGGTATCAAAATAAAACTTATGGTGGAAAAATGAAAACTATTATGACAGGACAAGTAGCAACACTTAGCGACGATGACATTCAAGCATTAGCTGAACATCTTGCAGGACTTTAAAAAGTAGAGCCAATAGGCTTTACTTTTACGTATTAACGTCAAGGTACTCTTTGAAAATTTTACCCTTAAGTATTTATTCCTACACCTTCCCTAACCCTTTACACTTCAATGATGAAGGTCTATTAGCCTATGGAGGCGACTTAAACCCCAATAGAATTATGAAAGCCTATATGAGTGGAATTTTTCCATGGTACAATAAAGAAGACCCCATTTTATGGTGGAGTCCAAATCCGCGTTTTGTTCTTTTTTTAGAGGATTTTAAAGTCTCAAAATCTTTAAGAAAACGAATAGAAAGTAACTGTTATGAAGTGAAGTTTAATCATAACTTTCTTCAAACCATAAAAGAGTGCTCAAAAGTTCCACGCCTTGGACAAAATGGAACATGGATACAGCAAGAGATGATTGAAGCGTATTCTAAACTTCATGAAATGGGGCATGCTCATAGTTTTGAAACCTATTTTGAAGGTGAATTAGTAGGTGGGGGCTATGGAATTGGCGTTGGTAATATGTTTTGTGGCGAGTCAATGTTCGCTTTAAAAACAGATGCTTCTAAAGTGGCATTGTACTATTTAGTGCAACACTTAAAAGAGCAAGGTTTTTTCTTTATAGATTGCCAAATTCCCACTCCTCATTTAGCGTCACTTGGGGCTAAAACAATTGCTAGAGAAGAGTTTCTACAGTTAGTTAAACAAGCTTTGGAAAATCCGAAAAGGTTTTGATGTTGAAGTTGAAAAGTTAGTAAGTTTGTGAGTTGATTTCTAATATACTGTGTAAGTAATAATTTAAGGGGTGGGACTAAAGTCCCACTTCCGAATAAGAAAAATAAGCTATGCTTGCTTTAAAACATAACCATAGTTAGCAATATTTTCAATATGAACATGCGGCATTTTCTTTTTTAATCTTGAAATAATATCGCGAATTGTAGAATCGGAAATGTTTTTATCAGACCAAATAATCTCTTTTATATACGTGTAGGAAATATTATTATTAATGCTTTGGCACAAAACATCTAAAACTTCTAACTCTTTTTTAGTTAAATTAATGGGAATATTACACAAAGTTAGTGTTTTTGACTCAAGATGATAGATATAATTTTTTCCTAAATTTATTGTTTTAATCAATGTTTTTGCTATTTCATTTGTTTTTGTAAGCTCTTTTATTCGTTTAATTGTAGTTAATGCCACATGCAAAGAGGCTTCTACGTCATTGAGTTGAAAAGGTTTTACTAAATATCCAAAAATATTTTCTTCTTTAGCTTCATTAATAGTATTAGTATCTCCATATGCCGTAGTAAAAATAATAGGAAGAAAATACTCTTTATTAAGCAAAGAGGCACACTCAATTCCATCAATATTGCCTTTAATATTAATATCCATAAATGCCAAATCAATAGAGTTGTTTTTTGCAATTTCTAAAGCTTCTTTAGCACTTGAGGCTTTAAAAATATTTTTGGCTCGAAAGGAAAGTAGAATTTGTGTTAAATACTCTAAGGCAATAAATTCATCTTCTACAATTAAAATAGAAAACTCTTTAAATTTTATCATTGCGTTCATCCTTAAATGTCAGTTCAAAAACAGTACCACTGTCTTGGTAAAAGCAGAAACTTCCCTCAGGGAGTTTGCTGGAGAAGTCTTTTATAAGTTCCAGTCCAAATCCTGTGGGATGTTCATTTAAATCAAACCCCATGCCGTTGTCTTTAATATGTAAAACGACCAAATGATTCTTTTTAAAACAAGCAATATCTAAAACAATAGGAATTTTTTTAGGGTGGTGCTTAATACTGTTGCTAATAATTTCATTAATAATAACGCCCAAAGACATAATATGGTCAAAATCAATACGAATATTATCGACTTTTTTGTTTAAAGTAACATTTGAATTGACATAGGTTCTTATAATGGTTTGTATGAGTTCATCTAAATACTCTTGAACATTTATATGCACTAAATCCTTTGAATTGCATAAATATTCATGAATTAAGGACATAGATTTTATACGGTTAATTAGTTCAGAAAAACGGTTTTTGTCACTCTCCTTTTTACTTTCAAACCACAAAAATGCAATAATCATATGGAAATTATTTTTAACTCTATGAAAAACCTCTTTTACTAAAAGTTCTCTCTCTTTGAGGAGTTTGGAAAGTTTTTTGTTTGCACCTTGTAAGCTTTGTGTTTGCTTTTTAACTTCATTTTCAAGTTTTTTGTTTTGGTTGTTTTGCAAATCAATTAATTCATTTTGAGTAGAAATTTGTGAATTTTTAATAATATTATACCGATTAGCTAACATTAAAGAGAAAATTATAATTTCTAAACACAGCGAAAATAGATATCCGTATCGTGTAAAAGAGTTATATTCAACGACTCCTGAAAGAAGTAATATATAAATAATAATAGAGAGAAAATAAACGGTAATTGCAAAAATATAATACTTTAAAAAGTGTTGCCCTTTTTTATAAATGACAATAGAAGTAACAATGAGCGAAAGTAGCGTCAAGGTAATAGCATTGTTAATAATTTTATTCCACGGAGTGTAGGAAAAAAGCATTAAAATTCCGAAAATGGCAATAATAAGCATGAGTATTTTTAAAATATAAGTAGCTTTTTTAAAATGTTTTTTAGCATTAAAATACTCAATGGAAAAAAGTGATAAAAATATAACCGACAGACCTGCTGCAAAATGGAGTTCAAACATATAATATTGTAAATTAATATAGGCTAAAAGCCCACTAATATTTAAAAAATAGATAAAAGAGAAAAAACTGTATCCTGCATAGTAAAGATAAATTACTTCTCTTAAATTTATCCATAAAAAAAGATTAAAGATAAAAATAATAGTTAAAATTCCAAATAAAAAGATAAAAAAAGTGTTAATAGAAAAAAGCTGGTGAGAATAAAAGTATGGCTTAGTATATATAGAGATATTACCAATGTAAGGGTAAACACCTTTTAACTCCAAAAAAACAGTTTTTGAGCTGTTTTGTGCTAAAAAAAGAGGATAAGCTAATTTTGAACTCTGTATTTGACGCTTATTTATAGGAGTAAAAACCCCGTTTCCTATCTTTTGCCAAGTTTTATCAAAGTAGTAAAAGTTTGCTTTTTCGTAAAAATGTTCATTAATTGACAGAATAAACTCTTCCGTTTGAGCTATGTTTTTAAGCTCAAGCTTAAGCCAAAGAGTTTCAGGTGAGTAACCAAGAGAAAAAGCACTTGAAGATGGTGAAAACTCTTTTTGCATAAGAGCTATTTCTTCAATACCCATAGCGTTACTTGCGTCTTTGAAGTACTCTAGTGTAAAGTTTTCATAAGCGTTTTGCTCGCTATTTAGTATTAAAGATAACGATTGGGCATTTAAAAAAAGAGCCAATAAAAGTAAACTAAAAAAATGTTTTAACATGAAATCACTTTGAAATAAAAGAAGTATAACATATTAAAAACAAGAAAATCCGACAGTAATCTGACAGTATTCCCACACCGCTCCGATAATAAAAAGTTAGAATACAAAAATAAAAGTTATTTCAAGCAGGAGAAAAAAATGAAATTCAATCCAAACTATAAAAACCGTTTTAGGATACTAAAAGGTGGGAAGATAAGCCTAGTAGTGTCAGCTTTATTAGGAAGTTGTGTCATAAGCTTTGCGGCTCCTAGTGGTGGTGTAGTAACCAGTGGAAATGCAAATATTTCACAAAATGGAAAAATAACCAATATAAACCAAAGTACCCAAAAAGCCAGTATAAACTGGAATCAGTTTAATGTAGCTCATGATGAGATAGTAAACTTTAAACAACCAGATATAAATAGTATAACTTTAAATAGAGTAATTGGTAATGAAAAGTCTGTTATTAATGGAGCACTTAATGCAAACGGTCAAGTTTGGCTTTTAAACTCAAATGGAGTGCTCTTTGGTAAAGGTGCAAAGATAAACACAGCAGGACTTTTAGCCACCACAAAAGAGTTAAGTGATACAGACTTTCAAGCAGGAAACTATAACTTTAAAGGTAATTCAACCGCTTCTGTTATAAACCTTGGTGAGATAGATATAAGCAACTCAGGTTATGCAACACTTTTAGCTAACACCGTTACTAATGAAGGAACTATAAAAGCAGTCAAAGGAAGTGTAAGACTAGTAGGTGCAAATGAAGTCACTATTAATCTTAATGGCAACTCTATCATGGAGCTAACTGTAAACAAAGGCGTACTTGATGCTTTGGTAGAAAACAAAGGTGCAATTTATGCTGATGGCGGAGAGATATACTTAACTACTAACGCTGTAGATGAACTTCTTAAAGGTGTGGTAAATAATACGGGAATCATAGAAGCTAATTCTGTAGATGGAATTACAGGGTATGTAGAGTTGTTTGCTCATGGTGGAACTGCAAATGTAGCTGGGACTATAAATGCTACTGATGGGTTTGTGGAAACTAGTGGAAGAAAGATAGAGATTAGTGATGACTTTGCTATTAAAGCTGCTAATTGGTTGATTGATCCTTACAATGTTTATATAGAGAGAGATAGTGAGGAATCATATGCTAATGATGGTCAAAATTATATAGGAAATGAAGACGATACCATTATAAAAGCTAGTACTATAGAGACTGCTTTATCATCTGCATCTGTTACTATTAAGACCACTAATAGTGCTAGTTCGGGAAATCAAGAGGGAAATATCTATGTAAATAGTAGTATTAGTTGGAATACTGATTCTAAGTTGACTTTAGATGCTTATAACGACATCTTTATAAACAAAGAGATTACATCAAGTCATGCAAACGGAAAACTAGAACTTCTCTATGGACAAAAAGCAGCAGCTTCAGGAAATACAGCAGACTATCATGTAAACGCAAAAGTAAATCTTCACGCTGGAAGTAACTTCTTAACAAAGCTTGGAAATGATGCGGGTGTAAATGCTACCCCTTGGACAGTAGTAACAGATGCAGCGACTATGCAAGCTATGACAATAAATGATATAAATGCAAGATATGTTTTAGGAACAGATTTAACTCTAAGTGGTACAAACAACTGGACTGCAATTAGTAATTTTTATGGTAAATTTGATGGTTTAGGACATACTATCTCTAACTTGCATATCGATAAAGCAGACACAAACTTTCAAGGTCTCTTTGGTAAGATAGAAAATGCTACTATCCAAAACATAGGCTTGGTAAATGCTACTGTAAGTGGAGACAGTTTAGTAGGTACTTTAGTAGGAAAATCAACTAACTCTATCATCTCCAACACCTACGCTATAGGTGGAAGTGTAACTGGCAAAAACTACAATGTCGGTGGTTTGGTTGGACAAAACTATGCTGATAGTGCAACTGCAAGCATAAGTAACTCTTACTCTACAAATAGTGTAACTGGAAATAATAGTGTCGGTGGATTGGTGGGATTTAATACTGCAAAATCGATGATGGAATCTGCAACTGCAAGCATAACTAACTCTTACGCTACAGGAAGTGTAACTGGAGTTGTTTATAATGGTAATAATCCTTCTGACATCGGTGGATTGGTGGGATTTAATACTGCAGAATCGATGATGGATTCTGCAACTGCAAGCATAACTAACTCTTACGCTTCAAATAGTGTCACAAGCACTGGTAGTTATGTCGGTGGTTTGGTTGGTAAAGTAGAAGAAGATGGCGGTACATCAATCATTACAAGCTCATTTTATGATAACCAAACAAATACAGCTACTATGCAAGATAGTGTTGCTCTTGGAAAAACAAAGTCAGATATATTAAACTTAGTAGGTAATTCTTGGGAGAGTTCAATTTGGGGAACAGATGGTTCTGAAGTTAGTGGCTATGCAACTGGTACTATTGATTTACCATTTTTAAAAGGCACTACAAAGTTCCAAAACACACTATTTGAGAGTGGCTTTGGAACAACAAACGACGCCTACACCATCACAAACTGGACACAACTGCAAAATATAAACTATGGATGGAATACTAAAAACAAAAACTACACACTCTTAAATAACATAAGTAGTGCAACAGCTGGTTATATTGGTACAGGTGAGGGCTGGAATCCTATTGGAGTATTTTCTGGAAACTTTGATGGTTTAGGTCATAGCATCTCAGATTTATATACAAACAGATCTGCTAATAATCAAGGTCTGTTTGGACAAACTGAAGATGCCAGTATTGTGAATGTAAATCTTACTAATGTAGATATCAAAGGGCAAAATAAAGTTGGTGGATTAGTAGGAAATGCAACGATAACTCATATCGAAAATGTAAGCACTAGCGGAAAAGTTGTTGGTAACAACGAAGTTGGTGGATTAGTTGGGTATATAATCAATGCAAAAGATACAATATTAAAAAGTCACTCAAGTGCCCAAGTAACTGGAGCTAATGATGTAGGTGGACTTGTAGGAAACCTAAACTATGACAGTGCTATAAGACAAAGCTATGCCACAGGAGAAGTAACAGGTGATGGCTCTAATATAGGTGGTTTAGTTGGTAATAGTAATTATTCAACTATAGAAAACTCTTATGCTACAGGTACTGTTAATGGACTCTCTACAAAAGGTGGACTTATAGGTAACTCTGAAAATGATCAGATAACAAACTCTTATGCAACAGGTGAAGTAGTAGGAATAGCCCCTTCTTTTGGTGGCTTGATTGGTTCTGAAGATGGTACGACTGTTAGTGACTCATTTTTCAATACAGAAACTACAAAACAAACCAAAGGTATAGGTAATAGTGCAACTGCCACAGGCGTGACAGCTAAAACAACAGCTGAACTAAAAGATAAAACAACATTTGCAGATTGGAATATCCAAGAAGATAGCACTATAGTTCCAAGCACTCCATTTTTAGCATGGCAAA
>Ga0265294_10000272_pt1 | contig 68217 bp, 52 predicted proteins | sample MunlanPumphouse3_FD_192504 | JGI IMG/M metagenome (GOLD analysis project Ga0265294, IMG submission 192504) | Groundwater microbial communities from a municipal landfill in Southern Ontario, Canada - Pumphouse #3 | ecosystem: Environmental > Aquatic > Deep subsurface > Groundwater | place... | reverse complement strand
CTCGTTGTTCCATGAGTTGAGGTCGGAGACCTGTGTCCAGGTGAGGCCGTCTTTCTCAATGGCATTCACCCACGCCTCTTTCCCGTCTTTGTTGTCCAGCGAGACACCCAGGATCTCGAATCCTTTGTCGTTGTAGGCAGCGTATGCTTTCACCAGATTGGGATTCTCCTGCCTGCAGGGGCCGCACCAGGAGGCCCAGAAGTCGAGCAGCACATATTTTCCCTGGAAATCGGACAAACTCACGGGATTGCCCTCGGGGTCGTTTTGTGTGAAGTCGGGAGCTTTCTTCCCAATCCCAATGGTTTTGGCCGCTTCTATGCGTTGGGCAAAAGCTTTCCCGGTAAATGACTCCCGATGCTTTTCATTGATCGATAAAAACAGCGGTTCAATTGCCTCCACATCAAAATCAGATGAAACTGATTCCGAAAGGGCCTCTATACTGAAATAGGAATCGGGATGTTCGCGCACGTACTGCTGTTGTTTTTGGGAACGCTCCGCCAACAATTGTGTATACTCCCGGTTCAATTGTGCCATAAAAGTGGTGTCCTTCATCTGTTCAGGCGTTGCCTGCATGACCTTCTGATTCATCCGGGCTGCCAGATCCTGGATTTGGCCGCCAACGTACTCAAGATATGCCTGGTGCTCCTCGTTAATGGGAGAATCAATAAACTGACTGTTTTGCAACGAGTCGGGTGAATTTAGTTTCACCGTCCCGTTTTCGAGGTACAAATAGAGGATGTGCCCCGCTTGTGCAGCCTGCCCCATGCCTTCACCGGTATAATCCAGGATCAAGCGGGCGGGAGCCGGTTCACTGATATTCCCTGTAAAGGAAAAACTCCCCTTTTGGAGTTGTAAGGTATCGAGATTCTCGTTTCCTTCACTCCAATAACTCAAATAGATTGTGGCCGGATCGTTCCAGTCTCCTATTTTACCTTTCAACGTGAATGATTGGTCGTTTTGTTGGGTACAATTGCTCAGTACCAACAAACCACATAGCAATAAAAAAGTTCCTTTTTTCATCTTATTCATAATTTTGTGTGAGATTCGGATTGTAATTGGTGGCTACCTGCGGGAACGGGAATATCCACAGCGGCGAGTCGGGACGCAACGTATAGCTCCGGGTGATAACGGGAGGTATCGGCATCCAGCCGTTCATGGGATTGCCCCCCAGGGGCATGAATCCCTGCGGTGCCAGCGTAAGGGTTTTTGTCAGGGTGGTCTGCCACTCCGTTTCGGTAGCGTTCCATCGCTTCATGTCGAGGAAGTTTTTGGAGGTGGCAAAGTTCTCATTCCGAGCAACCCGCTTGAGCGCTGCAATGGCTTCGGCTTGGGTATTCACGGACATGGGGACGTAGGCTTCCGGCTTGATCCGGCGTTCACGCAGTTTCTCTAGGATGGCCATCGCGGCAGGGATGTTGGCATTTCCGCCACGTAGTAGACATTCGGCGCGGGTGAGATACATATCGACCGTAGTCAGGCTGTTGATGCTATAGTGTACCTTGTAATCTCCGGCCATGACATAATGGAACCACGCCTGCACACCGGCAACGGAAGTCATGTTGCCACCCTGATTCATGAGCACGCCTCCTGTCAGGTAGGTAGCCACATTGTTTTCCAGTTCGCCATGCTTCAGCAGGATGTCGTTGGGGTCAAAGCTTGCCAGCAGGTCGGGTGAGTAGATGTACCGCATGGTGAACGACGACATTTGATAGAATAGCTCTTCGTCGTTAAACTTGGGGCGATTGAAAAAAGGAATATCAAACGGGGGCATCGGAATAGCCAACCGGTCGGTGCGATGATCCAGCAGCTTGTTGTTGAGCTCCAGAGAAGCGGCAGCCGCCAGATCGGCACCGTCGTAGTCGTGCATGGCCATCAGCACCTTTGCCTTCACGGCATAGGCGAAGGCTTTTCCCACGCGCATTTTTGCCGGATTATCGGGCAGTGCGTTCAATGCGAAAGCCGCATCCAGATCACTCAGAATATAATCATATACCTCCTGCACTGTTTTTTTCGTGGCAAGCTCGTTGATGGGGAAATCCTCGAACATGTACGGAACACCCCCATCGGTGGCAGCGGTGGCAGGATTGTAAGCCTTCGCGTAAAAGTTGACCGCCAGATAGTGAAAATAGGCTCGCAGCACGTAAGCTTCAGCCTTGATCTGGGCTGCTTTCGCCTCACTGCCCGCAGCTTTGTCCACATTGGCGATGATGGGGTTGGCTATCCGCCCAATGACGCCATAGAATGCACCGTAGAGGTACTGTTGCGGATCCTGTGTAATGCTGGTGCGATCCACCGTCTCGTCCCACGTGAGCAGCACCGACTCCACGCTGGGCATACCCTCCTCATGACGGGTAATCAGATCGAGTATATTTTGTGCGGGAATGTTGTCATTCATCAGATACATGGGCTCCCAGCTCTGCAGCTGTCCATATTCGTCGTTGAGCAACAGTTCCAACTCCTCCACCTTGTTGAGAATGCTCTGTCCCTTGGGCGTGATATCTGTAAAATCGCTACAACCGACACAAAACATCAGGAGCAGGATTGGAAACACTAAAAGTTTCAAAACGATTGTTCTCATATCATCCATGTTTGTCGTTCAATTTTAAAAATTAAGGGCAAGTCCCACAATAAAAGTGGTGGGGCGGCGTATTCCCCCGGTTTCGGGATCCACCCCCACCCTGTTCTTTGTCCAGATTACCGGAAGATTGTCTATCTGAAAGCGCAGGTTGGCATACTGCATGCCGATTCTACCGGTCCACTGCTGCGGCAGGTCGTACCCCAGTACAATGTTGCGGATCTTAATAAAATCGGCTGGCTGCACATAGATATCCAGGTAGTTATAAGCGCCTCCTCCGTCGGTATTGGATGTCCGGTCGTATTGAAAGATTCCCGGCACGGTGGTATCGGTATTTTCCGGTGTCCATGCATCCAACAGGTAAGAGGCCATCGTTCCCGGGTTGTAAGCTCCCACGGGGCTGCTTAAGGTGCCGGCCTGCAGACTGCGCATCATGTAATCGCCATAGTAAACAGCCATGACAGCAAGGCTGAATCCCCTGTAACGGAGTGTATTGCTCAAGCCCATCGTTATCTTGGGTTCGCGCTGACCGGAGAAAATGACCGCATCGGTATCTTTGCCACTTATCTGATTGCCGGTCAGTTTTGAATCATCCTTATCAAGATACATTCTTTGCCCCTCGTCGGTCAGTCCGCCAAACCGGTAAGACCACATGGCACTGGTGGGATAGCCTTCCATATATTTGTAGTCGCCCACCAAGCCGCCGGCAGTTTTCGCCAACGATTCAACATGGGTGATCTCGTTCTGATTGTATGCCATCGTCAGGCTGCTCGTCCAGTCGAACCGGTCGCGGCCCCTTTGAGGGAACCAGTCGTAGGTGAGATCCAGTTCCACACCCTTGTTATAAAGACCGGCCATGTTCAACCACATCTCCGAAAAGCCGGTCGTGGGTTCCAGGGTTTTGAGCGCGTACACGTCGTCGGCATTCTTGTAGTAAAAATCGAGCGCTCCCCGCAGGCGGCTTTGAAACAGTCCAAAGTCGAGACCAATATTGGTAGTGGCAGTTTTCTCCCAGGTGAGGAAAGGATTTGCCGGCCTGTCGATACGTGCCCGCGGTTGCTGCGTCCAGGTATTCACGGGTATATTGGTGGATGCCACCATGATGCTGGTCACGTTCTGGACGATGTTTCCAGTGATGCCGTAGCTACCGCGTAACTTCAGGTAGTTGATCCACTGGTTGTTTTTCATGAACGTCTCATCGGAAGCAACCCAGCTGGCACCAACCGACCAGAGAGGTTTCCCTCGGTATTTGCTGTTGAGGCCATACACATCGGCGTAGTCCTTGCGGAACGAGCCGAAGAGGTTATATTTATCATTGAAGCTATAGGTCAGGTTGCCATATCCCGAAGCAAAACGGTGCCGCTCCTCGGGGATGAGTCCCAATCCGCTTTCAATCAGTCCAAAGAACGATACGGTGTTCATGTCGTAATAATAGGGGTTTGTTTGCCAGGCGCGCAACTCCACGAGGTCCATGTTGGCCGTATTCTGGGTCTGTAGCTGATCATCGTAACCCATCAGCAGGCCGCGGTTACCCTTATAGCGTGTTTGGCGGAACTCAACACCTGCAAGCAGATCCACGGCATGTTTTTGTGCAAACAGACGTGAGTAGTTCAGCTGTCCGCGTGTTGTCCAGAAATCGCCTTTCCGGTTTTCAGTCACCAGCCTGCCTCCGGTTTCGGGAATCATATATTCCCAGCTACCGCCATTGTTGCGGGTATAGGCGTTCCGCATCATGCGCATGAGATAACTCTCTGCTTCGGATAAGCGGGAGCTGTTGTTTCGCTCCGTTTCGTAGATAAACTGGCCCTGGGCAGTCAGTCCTTCCATGATATAGAAGAGAAGCCCGCCGTTGTAGCGTGAACTTTGGCGCTCGTAGCGGGTCTGGTCGTACGACATCTCATCCAGCGCGTTGTAATGCGTGGGGCGAAAAGCGGGATCATCGGTAAACAGGCCATTCCCAAAGCGGGTATGATCGGCATGGCTGCCATCATCGTTGACCAGGCGGGAGTATGCGAACTCCGAAAAAGGATCTCTCGCCTTATTGAGCCAACCGTCGTAGCTGGAGTAGTGGCTATCCTGCAGGATGCTGTTCACCCCAAAGTTCAGGTTCAGCCATTTGGCCATCTTGTATTCACCTTTATAGAAGATCGTAAACCGATTGTCGTTTTCATTGATATAGCCCAAGTTGTCCTGCTTGTAGTTGAGTACCAGACTCGACTGGTATTTGTCGGACATGCTGCGAACGGCGATGTTGTATTGCTGTACCAGCTGGTTGCGCAGGATCTGTTCGCCATACTCCTTGGCATAGTTGTTCTGCCGCAGCTCACCGAGCAAATCATTCACTTCCGATTCGGTAGTCTGGTTCTCGCCCAGGCGATAGTAGGCATATTGAACAGGAGAAAAGGGATTGTTCTTGTTGAGTGTATTGTCGCGGAAGGAGACACGGTTGTTGACGGCTGTCTCCTCGGTCAAATATTTGTACTTGTAATAACCGGCTTCTGCATCGACCTGTTGTTCGGGTGTCATGAAAAAGTTATCGGCATAGTCCAGATTTCGTTTCTGATGGATGGTGAAGTTCGCCTGCACATCCACACTGATGCGACCCTCTTCGCGTGGTTTCTTGGTGGTGATCACGATGATACCGGCAGATGCCCTTGAACCGTACATGGCTGTGGCGGCGGCATCCTTCAGGACAGTGATACTTTCGATATCGTAGGGATTTAAATCGTGCCACGAACCCTCGATGGGCAGACCATCCACAACAACTAACGGGTTGTTCACGGCATGCAAACTACCGGTACCGCGGATGGTGATGTTGTCGCCGTCGGTTACCAGTCCAGCTACACGTCCTTCGAGGTTCGACATGATATTGGTGGTGTAACGCTCCTGCAGCGCGTTGGAGTTCACCGTGGAGACTGCGCCGGTCACTTTTCCCCGTGCGATGGACTGGTAACCAGTCACCACCAGTTCCTCCAGCATTTTAGCGCCTGGTTGCAGTGTCACGCTGATGGAGGTTCTTCCCTCGATAGCCACTTCCACAGTTTCGTAACCCAGGAAGGAGATGAGCAGTATTTCGTTTGCTGAAACGCCTGATAAGAGGAAATTTCCATCCACATCGGTGACCGTACCGTTTATTTTCGTCTCATCTTTCGGCATCACCACGGCCCCGGGAAGCGGTTCTCCCTTATCATCCTTTACGGAGCCCCGCACGGTCACTGTTTGTTTGCTCTCAAGGATATCTGTTTCCTTTTTTTCCAAAAACAAAACAATCGTTTTGCCGGTCTGTTTGAAATTGAGATCGGTACCCTGGAGAATTAATTGCAAGGTGGCAGCCACTGTACGCTCCCCCTCCTGCAGGTTGACCTGGTGTGCCGCATTGACGGGCTCACCGGGGAAAACCAACTGGAATCCGGATTTCTCTTCAAGGGCCAATAACGCATTGAAAAGTTTTTCCTGCTTAAACCCCAGCGTAACGGTCTTGGTGTGGATGCTTTCTTCCGATTGTGCCTGGGCTGCTCCGATCCACATAAACAGCGCGATCATACAATAGCAGCCTCTTGTAAGGATTGAATGAATGTGCCTTGATTGCACTTGAGGATAATTTTTCTTCATACGATTCATCTATTTATCTTATTGGGTCACTCTTCCAGCGGCTTGATCAGATAGTTATTTCCATCCTTCACGTAATAAGCCCGTTGAGCGGTACACAAAATATCCAATATGGTTTCTATGGAATCCCGATCATCCAATGAAGCGGTAATCTGGCGTTGCCTCAGGTCTTCACTTTCAAAGAGGATCGTCACTTCATATAGGGTTGAGATTTCTTGAATGATTGATTCGAAAGTACTGTTTCGGAAAATCAGATGATGCGACCTCCAGTCTGATGCGATCGTCGCATCGACCGTTTTCTCTGTGACGCGGTTCGATTTCGTGTTGTAAACCAGTTGCTTGTCTGCCTCAAGCGTGGCCAGCAAAGCATCCTCGTCTTCCACCTTCACCTTTCCACGCGTCACGGTGATCGTTATCTCAGGGTCAGCAGGATTTGCCTTGATGGAGAAGGCTGTGCCCAACACGGTAGTTTTCACTTTCCCCGTGTGAATCACAAATGGTTTCCCGGGATTGGCCTCGATTTCAAAATAGGCTTCACCCTGGAGGCTTACTTCACGTGTATCTCCTGCAAACAAACTATCCATATTGAGCCAACTCCCTTCACGCAACAGCACAATGCTTCCATCCGATAATTTCAGGCGGGTGGCCCCGGACAACAAATCATTGCCCGCTTCTTGCACCAAAGGTTGAGTTACTTTTTCATCACCCTTCCAAAGGAAAATTGTTGTGGTAACGAGCAAGAGAATTACTGCCGCCGCACTCACCCACCGATAGAAAATTTTCCGCGACTGTCGCGGAGCGCCGGCATCCCATTCCTGCTTCAGCAAATGGAACATCGTTTCATCGCTATCACTTTTTCCGATAAGGTCGAGCAGCTGGTCGAATTCTTCTCTATTGCAATTACCAGCAAGATACTTTTCGAATAAACCGGTCACTTCTTTTTTTGAATCTCTCATGTTGTGGACAGCTTTCATAGTAAAGACACCATTCAATGGGATTGGGAGTATTAAAAAATCGGGAAATTTTAGGAAATAACCCGAACTATCATAAGATCAATATTCTAAAAGAAAAGCAGTTGTACGAAGTTTTTCAGATGGGCCTTGAATATCTTCAGTGAGTTTGCGACATGTTTTTTCACGGTATCTCTTGAAAGGTGCAGTTCATCAGCTATTTGCTGATGTGAAAAACCATCTTCCCTGCTCATGCGGAATATTTTTCGCTGTTGTGGCGACAACTTCGCTAGTAACTTCTCGAGGAACAGTTCGGCCTCCTCCGCTTCGAGGGATGTGCCCTCATCGGTTACCTGTTGCTGCAACGCCTCCCACAGCTTTTCTCTGCGGTTTTGCTCTCTCGCTACGGCACGCAGATAGTTATAAGTGTGATTACGGATTACAATGAACACATAATTATCCGGATTTTTCACTTCACACAACAATTCACGCTGTTCCCACAGACGGATAAAAACCTCCTGTACGATTTCTTCCGCCACATGAGGAGACTTCACCACCTTGGCTGCAAAAGAATACATGCGTTGGTAGTACCGATTATACATTATCCGAAAAGCCCTTTCATCTCCCTCACTCACCTCCTTGAAGAGCTGCTTATCGTTGAAAGAGGACTTTTCATTCAACAGATCACTCATGATTGCCTGCTAAAAACGAGCCGGCAGAATAAATGCTTTACCCACCAGCGCAATGATCATTCTATTGAAAAACCAAAATCATCTATTTAAGTTTCGCATGGTATGTACACAGCTAAATTCTCGACTGACAATGTTTTGTGACCCATATTTGTCCTCGTTCCACTAAAAGAGCAGAACTTGCTACGCTTTAAACAGCTGCTCTTTTTACGTTCCTCGAGGTCAATGGGTCCCCGCAAAACATTGATAGGTCTCATCTTTAGCTGTATATACCCCAAGTTATAAACATGCGAAACTTGAGTCATATATTAACAAATAGTCGCAAAGATAACGGTTGAATGATGATTTTACTACATTATTGCCATTTAAATTATCAATTCTCTTTTCTTCGACCTCTCGAATAAACAATTCATCTGACGGACTTGAAAAATTTCAATACCCTTTATTCCTTTTTTATTACTTTTGTTTTAACAGAGGGATTGGTTGATCTCTTTGATAAAAGCTACACTTTAAAATTAATCGTATGTCAATATTTTCAGCCTTGCTCGGCAATGCAGGAACGGTCAGCCGGGAAGAATTAGAGAAAAAGTTTGGTAAGCTGCTGATCGAATCGGAAGAGATCGAAGTGGGTTTCATGCTGATTCGCGACACATTTGTTTTTACCAACAAACGTCTGATCCTTGTGGATGTACAGGGGGTGATGGGGAAAAAGCAAGAATATAAATCAATTAACTACAAGAGCATATCGCGCTTCAGCGTGGAAACTGCGGGCACCTTCGACCTGGAAGCGGAACTGAAGATTTGGATCTCCAGTGAAGCAGAACCCAGCATCAAAAAGCAGTTTAACAAGTCGGTAAACGTGTACGAAGTGCAGAAGGTGCTTGCACATCATGTATTGGGTTAATCATAAAAAAAACCACCCCGAAGGATGGCTCTTGTAGTAAGGCATTCAGCGTTTCAGTGTAGGTGGTTTAGATTAAAATAATTGAAGACAGCCGGTTCGTCGGTTTTCCCCCTGTGGACCAAACCCGGACGGGCAACCCTGTCCCAACGGACCAGGAAGGAGCCATTCAGCGGCGTATTGCTCATCTGGTTCCAGCTTTTGCCATCGGGGCCATGAAAAAAGGTAAGCATACATCCATTCCTCACCTCAATTTTTAAAAAGGGATGCACGTTCTCCGTCTCAGACCGGAACAGGATGGTCTCCCTACCCTCCTTCACACTTTTCACGATCAATGTTTTATGCTGTATTCCCATGGCGATCATATTCTGATCGTCACCGTACAGGGTCAGCCCTTTCAGGCTACCATTCGTGTTACCAATTTGGGTTTCGTAGCTGTAGTGGGTACTCTGCGGGCGCAGACAGAGGACAGTGCCCTGTTTGGTCCCTGCTTTAGGCGCACCTGTCAAATTCAGCAAGCCGCTTTTTTGTGTTACACGAATGTCACTATAAGGATAATTCCAGGTCCAGTCCGCCTTCAGCGTTTTTCCGGAGAAGTCGTCGCTGAAATCAGCCAAGGGCAACTGCGCAGTACCTGCAAATGGGACCTGCAGCCTGATTGTGGCGTGCTTGCCGGGCTTGAATGCCAACCATCCATCATCGGTACCAATCAGTTCATGCAGGATAGGCTGACGTCCCATATAAAAGGCATCACCCGACTGATAACCGTGACTGAGGTAGAACATCCGTCCGTCGGGTGTTTTTACTGCCGTGCCGTGCCCACAGGAAAGAAAATCACCATTACCTCCTGAAAGGATGGGGTTTCCGGCGTATTTTTCATAGGGTCCGCGGAAGTTTTTTGCACGTGCCACCCGCACATCATAGTCGCTGGAGGGACCACAACAGCTCTTTGCCGAATAAATGATGTAATAATAGTCTCCCTTTTTAAAATGATATTGTCCTTCCAGGCCTATCCTCTCTTCGTCTTTTAACAAAGTGAAAGGCTCTCCTTCGAGTTGCAATCCGTCGTCCGACAATCTGCTACCCAGCAGCTCAATGGGACGCTGGTCGAGTCCGTATGCTTTCCAGGTCAGAAATAACTGTCCCTCATCGTCAAACACAAAGGCATCAATTGCTTCCGTACCCAGCTCAACCAGGGGGCCATGATCGGTAAATTCCAGTGAGGTCCCCTTGGCTGTGGCCACGCCAATATAAGATGTATTGTCGGATTTTCTGCGGGCCGTATAATAGCAGAACATGGTTCCATGATGATAATACAACTCGGGTGCCCAAAAGGAATGAGAGGTCCATAAAGGTTTTTCGTTGAAAACATGTCCTGCCTGCTTCCAGTTAATCAGATCGGTGGAAGTAAATATGGGATAAAAGGGAGCCCATTCCGACGACGTAGCCGTCGCGTAATAGGTATCTCCCACTTTAATGACAGAAGGGTCGGCCATATCACCTTTGATTACAGGATTTTCAAAATAGGCATTTTCCTGTGCAGCAACGTGAGATAGCACAAGGACAGATACAATAACGAGGAGGTAAATTTTTTTCATAACACCGCATTTCATTATTTGGCTACAAAGCTAACAAAAATGGGCTGAACAATGCGGCCGGCCATAAAAAAGAGCCACCCCGAAGGATGGCTCTTGTAGTAAGAATCAGAAAGATTGTTATTTGATTTTCTTGTAACCGTATACGGCACGGTCCCCCAGTTCTTCCTCAATGCGAAGCAACTGGTTATACTTGGCCATACGGTCGGAGCGGCTCAATGAACCAGTCTTGATCTGTCCTGCATTGGTGGCAACCGATATGTCGGCAATGGTAGCATCTTCGGTTTCACCTGAACGGTGCGAAGTCACACTGGTGTAACCATGACGGTGAGCCATTTCAATGGCATTCAGCGTTTCGGTAAGCGTACCAATCTGGTTCACCTTGATCAGAATGGAGTTGGCGCAACCAAGCTTGATTCCTTTTTCGAGGAAATCTACGTTGGTCACAAACAGGTCATCACCCACGAGCTGGCACTTGTCGCCAATCTTGTCGGTAAGCAATTTCCAGCCATCCCAGTCGTTTTCACTCATACCGTCTTCGATGGAATCGATGGGGTATTTAGAGATCAGTTCGGCAAGGTATTCAGCTTGTTCGGCAGAATTACGTTTTTTACCCTGAGGACCTTCAAACTTGGAATAATCATATACACCATCCTTGTAGAATTCAGAAGCTGCACAGTCGAGGCCGATCATGACATCTTTTCCTGGTACATATCCGGCATTCTTCACAGCGGTGAGTATCGATTCGAGTGCTTCTTCGGTTCCGCCGGCCAGTGTGGGGGCAAAACCACCTTCATCACCTACAGCGGTGCTCAGGCCCTTGTCATGCAATACTTTTTTCAGTGAGTGAAATACTTCGGCTCCCATACGCAATCCTTCTTTGAAAGAGTTTGCGCCTACAGGGCGAATCATAAACTCCTGGAATGCGATGGGTGCATCGGAGTGCGAACCGCCATTGATGATGTTCATCATGGGTACGGGCAGCACGTAGGTGTTGGTACCTCCGATATATCTGTAAAGAGGCAGTCCGAGGTAGTTGGCAGCAGCCTTTGCCACGGCAAGAGAAACACCCAGCAATGCATTGGCACCGAGGTTCGATTTGGTCTTGGTACCATCCAGTTCCAACAGCTTTGCATCAATCTGTGTCTGTTCCAACACGTTTGTACCGATTAAAGCGGGGGCGATTACATCGTTGATGTTAGCCACAGCTTTCAACACACCTTTACCAAGGTAACGACCTTTATCGCCATCGCGAAGCTCCAAAGCTTCATTTTCACCGGTAGAAGCACCCGATGGAACAGCTGCACGGCCAAAAGCGCCTGATTCTGTAACGACATCTACTTCTACGGTGGGATTTCCTCTCGAATCCAATACCTCCCGTCCTAAAATACTTACAATTCTCATGTTGTTGAATTTTATATAAAATGAATGAATCTCTATTTACCTAAACACCAATCATATACCCGGGAAAAGGTTCCCCGGATAATCGCATACAAATATACATATTTTTTTGCGAAACAGACTGTTTGCGGACAGAAAGTTGGGGTTAAATGTTAATAAACAGGCGAAAGCATTCAGGCCCCCGTACCATTCACGGTGGCAATGAGCGTACTTAAATTGGAAGTGAGCAGCTTCACCGATATGGCCATGAGAATGACGCCGAAAAATTTGCGCAGAATGTAGGCACCGCTTTCTCCCAGTAAACATTTTACCCGGTCGAGATACCGCAATACCAGATAGACAATCAGTAGGTTTAAGACAACTGCGACGATGATATTCATTGTGTGATATTCCGCACGCATAGAAAGCAGCGTGGTGAAGCTTCCCGGTCCGGCAATCAACGGAAAGACCACCGGAAAAAGAGTAGATGAATTATCGGGATTGCTTTGGTCATTCTTAAATATCTCCACCCCAAAGATCATTTCGGTGGAGAGAATCAGCAGCACCACCGCACCGGCCACAGCAAATGCTGAAATGTCGAGCTGGAAGAGCTTCAGTATCCACTCCCCGATGAAAAGGAAACCTATCAGGACGATGAGCGAATAGAACGCCGCCTTCTCAGCATGGATGGTTTTGTTCTGACTCTTCAAGTTCAAAAATATGGGGACTGATCCTGTTACGTCGATGATCGCAAACAAGACCAGAAAAGCACTCACTATTTCCACACCATTTAATGTCCACATAAGAAATTTAGTTTTAGAATAATGTCAGATTTTACTTTCATTTTGCATACAAAAATACAAAAATTAACCCTAATGCCCAATTTTTACCTCAATATTGGACATGCGACGGCGTTATCTTTACCAATGGGAAGGGATCAGGGTGTACGAAATTCAGGTATTTGATGATCATGAAAGCGTTGAAATGTTGAAAAAAGCGTTTTTGAAATGCCGCTAACGAGGCACTGTTGGCGTTGCAGTCGGCTATATCATTCAGAAATGCATTCGCATGGAGAAACTGCTGCAGCGCGGGATGTAACGTGACCAGCATCGGCTCCACCTCCGCTTGTTCTTTCCCGAAAAAAGCATCCTTCCTGTCGAAGAGCTGTTTCAATGCCTTAAAAGCATCCGGCGAATAGGCCTTTAGCTGATCGTCGGGTTCGTTCAGGATCTTTTGCAGTGCAGGGCCAGTGCCAAAGGGTACACGATCTGAAAAACGGGCAAGGGGATATACCCACACGTTGTGGAGCTCAGCTATCCCCCCCAGAGCGAAGACTTTTTGCAGGAAATAGAAGTCTTCTCCACCCTGCTGCCGTCCCATTCCGCCCACGCGCACGTAGGCATCGGCCTTCACAGCAAAAGCCGATCCAATGGTGTGGTGATACCACGGAAAGCCGACAAACTGTAACATTGCCCTAAAATATCGCAGATAATCCTCATACTGCCGCACCGCTCTTTCCAGCGACGGGTTTTGCGGCTCCACCCGGTGAAAAAAATTATGCACCGTGGCATTCAATCGGTTATTACGGAGAAAAGCTTGGTAAATGGAGGTGAGAAAATTGACCGATATTGTACAATCAGCGTCCAGAGAAACAATCACGCCTTGCTCATTTCCTGTAGAAAAGAAATGTTGCACGGCCAGGTCCATCCCTATTTTCCGGGCCAGGCCTACCCCCGCATGTTTCCGGGGCAGCTCCTCAAACAACAATGGCAGAAAATATTGTTCTTTTGTGTTATGCGTTGCAGCAAACGCCCGGGCTTCTTCAAATGACTTCCGGTTCTGCAGGATTCCCTCACGGGTAGAACGTACACTTGAGTTGAACACGATCACCGTGGCAATTCTGATCTTGGGCGGCATGGCTTCCAGCAGACTGTGCAGTGTCGTGAACAAACCAGGTTCATTATAACAGGGTATCACCACCACCATGTCAGCAGCGAAATGCACAGGCAGAATGGTTTTTCCATAATCTGGATGTTGCCTTTCTATATAAGTTTGCCAGTTCTTCCTGTTCATAAGAAAAGTGTATTTGAGAAAAGGAATGCTTCGATGTAAACGGAATAAGGGTTCTTCGTTTGAAGAACCCTTTCACATATAAAACATGCAGTGTTTAATCTTTTTTCTGTCCGTCTGCAGCGGCGGCGGTGACGGGACCGTATTTGTTATTGAGGAACTCAACTACATCGGCGGTGATATCATATTTATCATTGGCATAAAGTACGGTGCTTGTTGTCCGGTTACTAAATATGATCTCGTAATGCTTGTCCGCGTTGAATTCAACTAGTTTGGCTTTGATGGTGTCCTCCATCTGTATATTCAATTTCTCTTGCTCCAGCATGAACTCCTGCGTCAACCTTTCGGCTAGCTGCTGATACTCCTGATTCATTTGCACGATACGCTCCTGCTCCTGCTGTGCTCTTTCCTGACTCAGGAAAGCATTGTTGCGCAGTTTGCGGTCGAAATCCTGTGCAGCAGCATTGATTTGATTTTGTCTTTGGTTCAATGTAGCCCTTGTACTTTCCTCTTTTCTTAACAACGATTCGTTGAGGTCTTTGGCGAAATTATAATTGATCAGCAGGGAATCCACATTCACATAGGCAATGGGCAATGTAATGGAAGAGTCGTTCAAAAAGAGCGAAAGATCATTACCGGCCGATCCGTTCACGGAAGATTTTGAGGTAAAGTGCAGGATGTAAAGAACAATTAACGCAATCGCCAACACTCCGCTGACGACGTAAGGAGTAGGATTCTTCATTTTTAATAGATTTATAAATTATCTGATTTCAAGAATTTCTCAATGGGGCTTTCTCTTTTGCTCATTTCGGCATCCTGAGAGGTGGCGCAGTGGATACCTCTTTCCTGCATGGCTATGCTGTCGCCGATATGCAAGCTGGGGAATTTGCCGTCCTTGGTAAAAAAAACCCGTACACCCATCAATAAAATGGCGATGAACAAGATAATAATGCCCGGGATCAGTATACTTAACATAATTCTCAATTTTTACGACGCAAAGATAGTCTAATTAGCCAATTAAACCGCATTTTTTCTCATTAAAGAAGCTAAATTTTTGCTGGTACACTTTATTTCATGTATTTTTATCGATTCTAAATCCACAAAAAAAAGAGATTATGACAATAAAAGATTTGCAGCCCTCCGCTATATGGGGATATTTTCACGAGATCACACAGATTCCCCGTCCCTCAAAAAAGGAGGAAAGAATCGTTGCCTGGCTGCTCGATTTTGCCAGGGAACACAATCTGGAAGCAAAAAAGGACCATGCAGGAAACGTCCTCATCACCAAACCGGCGACCAAAGGAAAAGAACATGTCCCCACTGTGATTCTGCAGTCGCATGTAGACATGGTTTGTGAGAAGAACGCCGACGTAGCACACGACTTCGACAATGACCCCATTGAGACCATCATCGACGGCGACTGGGTGAAAGCCAAAGGAACAACATTGGGTGCAGACAACGGTATTGGCGTAGCGGCACAGCTGGCTGTGCTGGCTGCTGATGACATTGCACATGGAAAAATTGAAGCACTCTTCACGGTAGATGAAGAAACAGGGCTTACCGGAGCTTACGCCCTCGGGAAAGAGTTCCTGACTGGCAAAAAGCTCATCAACCTCGATACCGAGGAAGAAGGGGAGATCTATATCGGGTGTGCTGGCGGAAAGGGCACGAGGGCCTACTTCAAATACAAAGAAAAAGATGCACCAAAGAAATATTTCTGGTTTCGTGTCGCGGTGAAGGGCCTACGCGGTGGTCACTCTGGAAGCGACATCGACAAGGGGCTCGGCAATGCCAACAAGATTCTCACCCGTTTTCTGCATTCACTCACCCGGAAGAAGTATGGCATGATCCTCTCGGAGATTGGCGGTGGCAATTTGCACAATGCCATTGCACGCGAAGCTTTCGCAGTGATAGGGGTAAAAGAAAAGCACAAGGAAGATGTGCGGGTTAAATTGAACCTGTTTCTTTCGACAGTGCAGGAAGAATACAAAGATACTGACCCCCAACTTCATATGGAGCTGGAGTCGGTACAGATACCATTGAAGGTGATCAACAAAAGTACCACAGAAAGGCTAATTCTGGCGTTGTATGCCTGCCCTCACGGCGTCATCGGCATGAGTCGCGACATCGAGGGGTTGGTCGAGACCTCCACCAATCTGGCTTCAGTGAAAATGCTGCCCAATCATCAGATAGAAGTAGGAAGCAGCCAGCGCAGTTCGGTGGCATCACAAAAAGAATATATTGTCGATATGGTCTCCTCGGTGTTTGATCTGGCCGGAGCAAAAGTTACACACAGCGAAGGCTACCCGGGCTGGCAACCCAATACCGAATCGGCGCTGCTGAAGCTTGCAGAGGAGGTTTACCAGTCGCTCTATCATAAAAAAGCAAAGATAAAGGCAATTCACGCCGGCCTGGAATGTGGTTTGTTTCTTGAAAAGTATCCCGACCTCGACATGATCTCTATTGGACCAGATATGACGGACGTACATTCACCCGATGAGAAAATGAAAATCTCTTCTGTGGGTAAATTCTGGGATTACCTGGTGAAACTGCTGGAGTCAATTTCATAAAGTTGGTATGCACCGCATCCTCATATTGGTTGCCTTGTTGACGATGATCCCTGCGGTCATCGTCCCGCAGGAGCAGTTTCGGGTGATGTTCTACAACGTGGAGAACCTGTTCGACACAAGGGATGATTCGCTGAAGAACGACAACGAGTTTCTGCCAGATGGGTTCATGCGTTGGACACCCTGGAAGTATTGGGAAAAGTTGCGCAACATCACCCGCGTGATCACTGCTGTGGGGGGTATGCAGTCACCAGCACTGGTAGGGTTGTGCGAAGTGGAAAACGACAGTGTAATTTTCGATCTCACGCACCGCTCCCCCCTGCGTACGCAAGAATATGCCTATCTTGTGTCCGACTCGCCCGACGAACGCGGCATTGATGTTGCGCTGCTCTATCAACGCCATCAGTTCAGACTGCTGGAACACAGAGAGTATGAAGTAACCTTTGACAAGCAAGGCCTGCGTCCTACCCGCAACATCCTCCATGTCGTGGGAAATCTCGTCAACGGCGATACACTCGACCTGTTTGTGTGCCATTTTCCCTCCCGTAGCGAGGGGCAGCGGGAAACAGAGCCACAACGAGTTGCCGCAGCGCAGCTCTTGCGGGAGAAAGCCGACAGCTTGCTTCTGTTGAGGGAAGATGCCCACATCCTGATCATGGGTGACTTCAACGATCACCCCGACAACAAAAGCCTTTCGCTCACATTACAGGCAAAAGCGATGGGGATACAAACCGATAAAGGAGATTTGTATAACCTGTTTTATCACCGCATGAAAGAAGACGATTTTGGAAGTTACAAATATCAGGGACGCTGGGAAGTACTCGACCAGTTTATTGTGAGCGGGAACATGCTGATGCCGTCAAACAGAACTTCGATCGTTGATCGCAGGGCAAACATTTTCAAGGCAAAGTTCCTATTCGAAGAAGACAGCCGATACTATGGGAAAAAGCCATTCAGAACGAACCTCGGCCCCCGCTATCTGGGAGGCTTCAGTGATCACCTGCCCATATACATGGATTTAATTGTAGGGCTTTAGAGAAGTTTATATTAAAATAAAATGTGATTTCCACAAAATAATTCTACATTTGTAAATCGTATCAAAGAATATGCATATTAAACATCAAACAATAATCCTATGAATCCACTTCTAATTAATTTAAACGGTTGGGAAATACCCATCATTGTACTGGTTGTTTTAATTCTCTTCGGAGGAAGAAAAATACCCGAATTCATGAAGGGACTCGGAAAAGGCATCAACAGCTTTAAGAAAGGGCTGCATGACATTGAAGAAGACATCAAGACCGATCCTTCAGAAAACAATTCCAACACAACAGGTAGTAAGTAAATAAAGGAAGGCAGATCTTCCACACTTTTTTCTTACGGAACAACATCACATATTCTCGATCACGACCTGCTTATCCAGGTTGTAATCGGGAATTTAAATCTATAGCACAAGGGTTACATGGCAGAGAAAGAAATGTCCTTTTGGGATCATCTGGAGGAATTCCGATGGACGCTGATACGTATTTTCGTTGCTGTGATTGTTTTCGCAATTGTGGGATTCATTCTCATCCCGCACATTTTCGACAGCATTATACTTGCTCCCCGCACATCCGACTTTGTCACCTACAGATTTCTGGATAAAGCAAGTCAATTTATACCCTTCATGCCCGACTTCTCTGCCGATTCATTTGATGTAAACATCCTCAACATCAACATGACTACGCAGTTCATGACCTATATTTCCACGTCGCTTGCTTTCGGTGTACTTTGCACCATTCCCTACATCCTCTACGAGCTTTGGAGATTTGTCAGCCCGGCACTTTATGCAAACGAGGCACGGGGTGTAAAAAGAGCATTCGGATTTGGCGGCTTCATGTTTATTATCGGATGCTTAGTGGGATACTTTGTTGTTTTCCCGTTGATATTTCGCTTCCTGATTACATTTGAGTTGAGTTCTTCCATCGAAAATATGATCTCCCTCGACTCTTACATGAACAACTTCTACACCCTCATCCTGGTCATGGGGCTTGTTTTTGAGATCCCGCTGGTTTTCTGGCTGTTGTCGAGTCTCGGATTGGTATATCGTCCTTTCTTCCGCAAATACAGGCGCCATGCCGTGGTGGGATCCCTGGTGTTGGCGGCATTCATTACTCCTTCGGGTGATCCCTTCTCTCTTTTTGTGGTGACTCTACCTCTCTATGCTTTGTGGGAAATAAGCGCCTTTGTGGTTAAAAAAGAGCCACCCGCAGAGGAAGAGGATGAAGATCTTCCTGCAGTTGTTGAATAGTCCTATTTTATTTTATTCACCATTATACACTACCTTCTTTCCAAAAGGAGTAAAAGCCAGCTTCATCAACTTGAAGTGCTGATTTCCAAAAGGAATTCCGATAACGGTGATATAAAAAAGAATGCCAAACAACAGATGAGTGAGCACAATGGGAATCCCGCCCACAAAAAGCCAAATCACATTCATCAATAGAGAAAGGCAACCGGAGGAAGATTCACTGTGAACAACTTTCTTTCCGAAAGGCCACAATGCAACCTCTGCCAGTTTCAGCGATTGGAGTCCGAAAGGAATGCCAATGATGGTAATCATCAGTGCGAGACTGCCTACCAAATATTCAATGGCCACAAAAATACCGCCAAAGACAAACCAGATAATATTTCCGACTGTTTTCATTTAACTGCGATCACCTCTATTTCCACCAATGCGTTTTTGGGAAGTGTCTTTACAGCGATTGCCGAACGAGCAGGAAATATATCACTGAACTGAGCGGCATACACTTCATTCATACCCCCAAATAGCGACATATCATCCAGGTATACTGTTGTCTTTACGATATTCGTCACATTGACTCCAGCAGCAGACAAGACTGCTTTGATATTCATAAAGATCTGTGCAGTTTGTTCTTTGATACCGCCCGGGACAAGGTAGCCCGTGGTGGGATCAATGGGCAGCATACCCGATAAAAAGAGCATGCCATTTGCTTCTATGGCCTGACTATATGGGCCGATGGCCGCAGGCGCGTTGTTTGTGGAAATTACTTTTTTGTCCATAGTGGGGATTAATAAGTTGAAAATTCAGAACTGTCAGCAATTAGCTGTTAATTGTTAGTTGTCAGGGTTCTCTGGCGAATGACTTCATAAATGAGAACGCCCGCGGCAACAGATACGTTGAGGGACTGGATAGTACCCGATTGCGGAATCTTTACCAGTTCATCGCTCGCACGCAAATGATCGGCAGCCACGCCCGTATCTTCCGCTCCCATGACAATGGCTGTGGGCACAGCAAAATCGGAGTCGGTATAAAAACGGGCAGCCTTTTCGGTTGCTGCCACCACCTTGACGCCGCTATTTTTGAGAAAGGTAATAGCATCCTTCAGGTTTTGCTCCCGGCAGACTGGAATGGTGTGCAAAGCACCGGCCGATGTTTTGATGGCGTCGGCATTCACCGTAACACTGCCACGTGCAGGAATAACGATGGCATGCACGCCAGCCACCTCACAAGTACGCGCAATGGCACCAAAGTTACGCACATCGGTCACCCCGTCCAAAACAACGATAAAAGGATTCTTTCCCTCTTCGTATAACATGGGCAGAATGTCTTCCAGCTTCTGATATGTCACAGCAGAAGTAAAAGCAATCACTCCCTGGTGGTTCTTCCGGGTAATCCGGTCGATGCGTTCAAGAGGCACCCTCTGCAAGGGTATCTCGTAAGTACGGAGCAACTGCTGCAGCTCCATGAACAAGTCACCCGACAGCTCGCGCTTCACCAACACCTTATCGATATCCTTTCCGGCTTCCACCGCTTCCATCACGGCACGGATGCCGAAAATCATCTCTTTCTCTTTCATTCTATTATTGTTTATACTTACGATATTTCCCGTTCATCTCCCAGCATGACTCGTGCGTTTTCCACAGCCTGCACGGAGACCTCTGCCCCGCTGAGCATGCGTGCTATTTCGGCTACCCGTTCTTCTGGCGTGAGCTGGCGAAGCTGGGTGGAAACCGTGTCGGCGCGATCTTCCTTGTAAACCACGAAATGGGAATAGCCTTTCGACGCTATCTGCGGCAAATGAGTGATGGCAATCACCTGCATTTGTTTGCTCATTTCCTCCATGATTACGCCCACTTTGTCAGCCACATCACCCGAGGTACCGGTATCGATCTCATCGAAAATAATGGTAGGCAGAGCGGTAGCACCGGCGATCATCGATTTCAGGCAGAGCATCAGTCGCGATATTTCACCTCCTGATGCAATTTGCGACACCGGTTGCAGCGCGCTGTTCCTATTGGCAGAAAAGAGGAATTCCACCTGATCGATGCCCGTAACATCGGGATGACTTTTGGGAGTCAAAGAACACCGGAAACGGGTATGTGGCATCTTCAGGAAAGCAAGCTTATCCATGAGTTGCTGCTCAATGGCAGGTGTGGCGGTTGCTCTTTTCCGGGATAATAGCCCTGCTTTCTCGAACATCACCGTCCGTTTCATTTCCACCTCCTTCTCCAGGGAAGCCAAACTTTCATCGAGTGAATCGATATGCTGAAGCCGCTCTCCCAGTTCATCACGCAACTGGATCAATTGATCTACGGTATTTACTGCATGCTTTTTCTGCAGATCGTAGATTACACTCAGCCGATCTTCCAGCTGCTGTTGGCGATTTGGATCGAAGTCGATATCTTCAAAGATGCGCGATGCCTCTACTGCTACATCCTTCAGGTCGATGTAGGCCGATTCTACCCGCACAGCCAGCTCTGCCACTCTGGGGTAGACCTGCTGCAGCTGTTGCAGGGTATCCTTTATCACACGCAGCGAAGACGTCACATTCTGCTCATCAACCGAAAGCAGTCCAGCCACAGTGAAGAGTCCCGATTTGATCTCCTCCGAGTGAGTGACTGCTTCCAACTCGCTCTCCAACTTTTCCTGCTGTCCAGGTTGCAAAGCGGCTTCCGACAACGCCACATACTGGAAACGTAAATAGTCTTCCTCCTCTTTGCTTTTCTGAGCCTGAAGGTGCAGTTCTTTCAGCTTCTGAGCGACAGCACGATAATCGGTATAAGCCTCGGCATACGCCAGCCTTTCATTTCCAGTATCAGCAAGCAAGTCCACCACCTTCAGCTGGAACTGACTGTCGTTCAGTGCCAAGTTCTGATGCTGCGAATGAATGTCAATGAGCTTATCGCCAAATTCTTTCAGATCGGCGAGATAGACTGGTGAATCATTGACGAAGGCACGTGACTTTCCGTTGGACCATATTTCACGCCGTAGGATACATTCATCGCCGTCGTAGACCCAATCGAGTTCATCAAAGTGAGGCCTCATCTGATAGGCAGATATATCAAAAACAGCTTCGATCACGCAGCGTGACTCCCCTTGCTTGATGTGGCGCGCGTCGGCACGCTGTCCGAGGACCAAAGAGAGGGCACCCAGTATAATGGATTTACCCGCTCCTGTTTCACCGGTGATCACAGAAAATCCTCCGTCGAAGGTGATCTGTAATGCATCGATCAGTGCGTAATTTTGGATGAATAGCGATTTTAACATATTAATTTCATCTCAGCTTATCAATCACTGCACCCCGTGTGGGGTAGATTTCACGAAGCGTCTGATAGGCCTTTTGTTTTTCCATTACATTGGCGCTTGAAAGCATCTGTGTCAGCTCATCGAGCTTCGCATCGCCAAACAGCGGGATCAACACCGAAGAGGGCTGCTCATCGTGTAGTTGCGCAAGGGCGGCCACCACAGCAACTCCATCTTCCACTCCCTCTTCAGCAGCAGGCAACCGGTCGCGTTCCCAAGAATGGTATCGAAACCACATTTTCCGAAAAGCCTCTCCATAACCGTCATTGAAGGTGTTTGCCATGACAGAACGGCTCCTGCTGTTTCTATCACTCTCCCAGCCGCGCCAACCATAAGATTGGGCAGAAACAGCTACCTGCTCCATGTCACGGAAGAAAGAGGTGCCCCCCAGGAGCGCTTCGCTGTCAGCGTCGAGTCCGAGGATCAGATACACATAAAATGCGATCGTAGCTGTCAGGTTATCCTGCACAGCATGAAGATCGAACGACAAGGGTAGATAGGCTGTATAATCGAACTCGAACTGCTTATCGCGTATGTTGAGCATCGGCGTCATCCGGGAGGAATTTCCAACCAGTTTGCGTGACTGCACGTATAGTTCCCCGCGAAAAGAACTCGAAGACAGCGCTTCTGTGATCAACAAAGTGAAAGTACAATCAATTTTTTCATTCGGCCTGCCCGGGAGATCACTCCATCGCTGTCCTTTTATAAAGGTGTGCAGTGCCTCTTCGAGAGAGGCAAAAAGCTGTTTGTGGGTACCCTCTACAGCCTGGGCTTGTACTTTTACCTTGACGTTCAGTTCCTGTGCTGACAGGGAGAAAACACCTGCCACGGCAGTTATCCAAACAAACAAGCATTTCAATATCATTCCCATTTTCTACACAATAGTCTTTGTTCCCGGCTTTCCACCGGCAGCTTTAACAAACAAAAATACACATTATTTTGGATAATCTGTTTTCAGGGGTTGAAGAATGTTGGTGGGAGAACGCGGAATTCTGTTCTGCGGTTGATCTGATCGGCAATGGCCTGTTGTGTAGGAATTAGCTGCTCAATGAACGCCTCCGTTAGCAGGTCACCCTCCTTCAGAAAATCGTATTGAGAAGCGATGCTTTTTCTCACCCGCATTGGTTCGGTCTTTCCCCTCCCCACGGTCTGGATCCTACCAACATCGATACCGCTCACGCCCAGATAATCCAGGACTGCCTGAGCACGTCTGGCAGAGAGATCACGATTGTACGCTTCATTACCATGTCGATCTGTGTGGGCTGCGATTTCAATGGATATCTCCGGATTTTCACGAAGGATTGCAGCAAGTTTATCGAGCTCATGCTTCGATTCGGAACGAAGAGTAGCACGATCATAATCATAGAATATATGCTCCAGAATGACCGGTTTGTTGTAAGGGATCATCTCAAAATCGACATAATAAAGGGTGTCTTTTTCTTCGGACGTAGTCCGGAGAGATTGTTTCTGTTTGATGAAACCGTCGGCCTCGACCGTAAACATATACATTACATCCCGGGCTGCCCTGAACTGATATTCACCCTGCCGATTGGTAACCAGGGGCCGCATTGAGCCGTCACTCCCCTCCACACTCACTGCAGCACCGGGAAGAGATTCATCTTCCTGGTCCACTACAAGGCCGGATACCGTGATCGTCGCCTCCCGATAGACAAATGAGTACAGATGATCGTATCCACGCCCATCGTCCCTGTTGGAACTGAAAAAACCATTCTCTGCATCTCGCATGAAAGTGATGCCGAAATCGTCAGCCGAGGAATTGAGCGGCTGCGGCAGGGAAGTAACCTGCCACCCTTCCTTGTTTTGCGTTCTTTTCGCCACAAGCAAATCCAGTCCTCCTCTTCCGGGATGTCCGTCAGAAGAGAAGTAAAGCGTGGAATCGGTGCGCATATAGGGGAACATTTCATCTCCGACAGTGTTAACCGAGGCTCCGAGGTTCTGTGGTACCCCTGTTACATGGTCGGATGCGACAGAAACCCTCCAGATATCTTTACCTCCCATTCCGCCAGCCATGTCGGAAACAAAATAGAGAAAGCTTCCCGATGGAGAGAGAGCCGGATGAGCAAAGAGCGACAACGTATCGGAGGGTACTAGTTGAAGAGGGCGTCCGGCACTCCAGGTACCATTCACGCGCTTTGAACAATAAATAGCAGGAACGCCCGACTTCCCCGAATCAGTACCGCTGAAAGTATAGTACATCCATTCTCCGTCGGTAGTGAAAGAGGGTGTACCCTCATCGAACTCAGTATTGATCGCATCAGGGAGACGAGTAGGCTTCTTCCAATTGCCTCGCACATCTTTCTCTGCAACAAACAAATCGTTGAACTTCAGCCCTGTCACCAGGCTTTTTGTCTCTCCAGATACATCTTCTCTCGACGAAGTAAAATAGAGCATCTTATCCCTGTGCGTAAGCATGGGACTGAATTCACTTCGTGTGGAATTGAACAGTTCCATCCGCTGCACCTCATAACGCGAAGGAGTCTCCTGCTGCGCCATCAAGAGGCCTTGAATTCCGTTCACAGCAAGGGGATGATCAGGTTGCATCATCAAAAAATTGCGGTATGCGTCCAGAGCCTGCGAGTACTTCCTTTCGCGGTGAAGCATCCGGGCATAAGAAAGATACATCATCGTGTCGGGATAGCCCAGACGTATGGCATTGCCATATGCCTCCATGGCGCGCGCCGACTGGTTGATCGCACGAAAGTTTTCTGCCATTTCGAAAGCGATCACTCCCCGCAGGGCTTTTTCACTACGGGGGGTATTTCGGTAGAGTTCCCGGTAGGTCTCACTTGCTGCGTGATATGCACCATTCAGGTAATGCGACCTGGCATCGCTCAGATTTGCCTGACCACAGGCTGCAATGAGCAAAGTAAATGGTAGCAGGAAATATGTAAACCTTGATCTCAAAAAAAATCCGTTTAGCAAATAAACGGATTTCGGTATAAATTATTGTATCCGGAGCATTACGACTGATGTTCCGGCCGCAGCAAGTCGTTCACACTCTTCACTGGGTTAAAGGTAGAGACAGGTACTTCCACAAAAATCGTGTTCCAGTCGCTCATGGCTCCGTTCCATAATCCTGGAAGCTCCAACGCCTTCAATTCTTTGCCGTTCTTTGATTTATGTGAGATAAAGCCAGTGTTCGGATCCACAAATTTCGCCAGGTCGAACTTATCATCCTGATAACGCTTTACACCACAGACCAGATCAACCGGATTAAAATGGGATCCGTTTTTAAAGGCATTCATCGCTTTTGCGTCGTGTTTGTTGATCTGTGAGCTCTCCAGTATCTGGAGCGATGACGTTCCGTCGGCATTGACCACAATAAACGGACCGCCACCAGGCTCACCCTCATTCTTTACCATGCCACAGACCCGAAAAGGACGGTCTAGCTTCCTTTTTAGGTATATTTTGAGTGACTCATCGGTTTCGAATGTTCCAGGATAAGTTATACAGAGCTCATTCTCGGTAAAAGCCAACATTTCATCCAATTCTTCCGCAGTTACCCCCGCTAACTCGAGCTTCCTCAGGTATGCAAAAGCGCGTTGTTGCATCGTCACCAGAATACCGGCCAATAATTTTTTATAATGGGCTTCATTTTCTTTTAACCTGTCGGGAACCACATTGTCTATATTCTTGACAAACAGGATGTCCGCATCCAAATCGTTCAGGTTCTCTATCAGGGCTCCATGACCACCAGGACGAAAAAGCAGTGTCCCGTCTTCGTCGCGAAAGGGCCGATTCGACATATCCACCGCGATGGTATCGGTTGCTGGTTTCTGTATACTGTAGGTTACCGAAAAGGATGCTCCCAGCTTAAATTCATAATTCAACTTTCTTGCTGCCACAAGCAGCTCAAACATTTCCTTGTGTTCTGCCGAGACGGTAAAATGCACATTGACCTCATTCTTAGAATTTTTGGCATAAAGGGTACCTTCCGTCAGATGCTCGCCCAATGGCGTCCTGTTTCCTTCTGGATATTTGTGGAAAAGCAACAAACCCTTCGGCATGTTTCCATAATTCAATCCTTCGGGATAAAGCAAAGCTGCCACCACCTCCTTATACCTTCCTTCATGGCATAATTCCTCAGCTCCCTTACCGAAGATATCTTTGCAAGTTTCATCGAGTGAGACAAAGAAAGCAAACTGTGTAAGCTGTGCAAAAAAAGTTTTCTCCACAGCTGTAGAAGGCTCCTCATAATCTGCATCCAAAAAAGCATAGATATCCTTGAACATGCGACTGGCCGCACCCGATGCAGGCACGAATTTTATCATCTTCTTCTCACTTTTCAGGTAATCACACCATGCATTCAGGTAGAACTCTTCCATTTCTTCCGTCACACGCATGATTCCCTTTTCCACGGAAGCGGCTGCTTCAATGGGCAAGTACGGGAATCCGGTTTGAAAGTGATGCAGCTGCGCATCAATCTGTGCCTCTGTGATTCCTTTTTCACGAAGTAAATCAATGTCTTGCTCGCTGTACATAGTCTGTAAAGTTTATTTATGATAAAAAAATGTTTAATTGTCTGATTCTTCAAAGATAATAAATCTTCCCTTACTTTTCTCAATGAAAAAGATCATTTTTTAGCAACACGTTCCATGTTCCTTGCAAAGTTGGACAGGGATCTTTTTTTGCGAAATTATCACGACATATTGGCAGAATCGCAACGAAAGAGAAAATTTGGCACAACATTTGAAAAAAGAAGGATGTAACAATACGGTCAAGTGCTGATTTGTTACCAGAAGAAAATTAAAAAGCATAAGTCTGGAAACAAAATTAAATATATAAAAATTATGGGAAAAATTATCGGAATAGACCTGGGAACAACCAACTCGTGCGTGTCCGTCATGGAAGGTAACGAGCCGGTGGTGATCCCCAACAATGAAGGCAAACGTACCACCCCTTCAATTGTGGCATTTATGGAGAGTGGCGAACGCAAAGTAGGTGATCCTGCCAAAAGGCAAGCCATCACCAACCCCAGTAACACCATCTCCTCCATCAAGACATTCATGGGTGAGACCTTCGACAGAGTACAGAAAGAAATTGGGCGCGTGCCGTATAAAGTGGTGCGTGGCGACAACAATACGCCTCGTGTAGATATTAATGGGCACTTGTATTCACCGCAGGAGATATCGGCCATTGTATTGCAGAAGATGAAAAAAACAGCAGAAGATCATCTGGGTCAGGAGGTTAAGGAAGCGGTAATTACTGTTCCGGCCTACTTTAGCGATGCACAGCGCCAGGCTACCAAAGAAGCAGGTGAAATTGCAGGACTCACTGTACGCCGTATTGTCAACGAACCTACCGCTGCAGCTTTGGCTTATGGGCTTGACAAACAGAACAAAGACTCCAAGGTTGCCGTGTTCGACCTGGGCGGGGGTACATTCGATATCTCCATCTTGGAACTGGGTGACGGTGTCTTCGAAGTGAAATCGACCAACGGGGATACCCACCTCGGCGGCGATGACTTTGACCATCGCATCATAGACTGGCTTGCCGGAGAGTTTCTCAACGATGAAGGCATCGATCTACGCAAGGATCCTATGGCACTACAACGTCTGAAAGAAGCAGCAGAGAAGGCCAAGATTGAGCTTTCCAGCGCCAGCTCCACAGAAATAAACCTGCCCTACATCATGCCGGTGAACGGTATACCCAAGCACCTGGTGAAAACACTTACCCGAGCCAAATTCGAGCAACTGATCGACGACCTGTTGCAGAAGTGTGTGGCTCCCTGCCAAATTGCGATGAAGGATGCTGGCATGTCCAACTCCGATATCGACGAGGTGATCCTGGTAGGTGGTTCTACCCGCATACCTGCCGTGCAGGAAATTGTAGAAAAGCTTTTCGGCAAGAAACCCCACAAAGGGGTAAACCCAGACGAAGTGGTAGCCATCGGTGCTGCTATCCAGGGAGCCGTACTGACCGGTGAAGTAAAAGATGTATTGCTGCTCGATGTAACACCGTTGTCACTTGGTATCGAAACACTGGGTGGCGTCATGACCAAGCTGATCGATGCCAATACCACCATTCCCACGAAGAAGAGCGAGACTTTCTCCACGGCAAGTGACAACCAGCCCTCCGTGCAGATCAACGTGCTGCAGGGCGAACGTTCCATGGCACGCGACAACAAACAGATCGGCGTCTTCAACCTCGATGGTATTCCACCCTCCCCAAGGGGTATACCCCAGATTGAGGTGACCTTCGATATTGATGCGAACGGCATACTAAGCGTATCGGCCAAGGATAAAGCCACCAGCAAGGAGCAGAAGATTCGTATTGAAGCCTCCTCCGGTCTGAGCGATGACGAGATCAAACGCATGAAAGAAGAGGCTGCCGCCAATGCCGAAGCCGACAGGATTGAGAAGGAACGCATCGACAAGCTGAACCACGCCGACTCTACCATCTTCCAGACTGAAAAACAGCTGCAAGACCTGGGCGACAAGATACCTGCCGACAAAAAGGCACCGATTGAGGCTGCTCTCACCAAACTGAAGGAGGCGCACAAGGCTCAGAACCTGGAGGGGATCGACGCTGCCACCACAGAGCTGAACAACGCTTTCCAGGCTGCCTCGCAGGAGATGTACAATGCCTCCAATGCGCAGGCCGGCCCACAGCCGGGCGCTGATGCCGGTCAACAGTCCGCACAGGACAGCAAAAAGTCGGGCGACGACGTTACCGACGTGGATTTCGAAGAGGTGAAATAAGCAACCAAGCGAAACATTGACAGAGAAGTCAATATAATTAGATTGCCAAACATTTTAAAACCGCAGTAAGCACTTGTTTACTGCGGTTTTTGTTGTTCGAAATTGAAATATGTTCGCTACATTTGCATGTTCAATAACCATGAACACAGAGTACATTTTTAATTTATCAATAATCTCATGAAACAAATTACAAAGTTTGCATCTCTTGCATTTATTTTACTGGTATCCTCCGCACTGTTTTCTTTAAGTGCAGAGATTAAGCTGCCTGCCATTTTTGGAGACAACATGGTATTGCAACAGCAATCGGAAGCAGCCCTCTGGGGTTGGGCGAAACCCAACAGTTCTGTGCGGGTGACTACATCGTGGAACAGGAAAAACTATTCAGCAAAAAGCAACGGAGAGGGTTATTGGAAGCTAAAGGTAAATACACCGGCAGCAGGCTACACACCCTATACCATCACCATCAGTGACGGGAAGGCGGTTACGTTACAAAACATCCTGATTGGGGAAGTGTGGGTTTGCTCGGGACAGTCTAACATGGAAATGCCGATGAAGGGATTTTTCAATCAACCGATCGAAGGGGGGCCCGAAGCGATTGCCTCCTCCCGGAATCTGGGTATCCGGTGCTTCACCATGAAAAAGGCTTCTAAAACAGCTCCTCAGCAAGAGGGTGAAGGAACATGGGAGGTAGCAGGGCCGGAGACCACACCTGATTTTACGGCGACAGGCTATTACTTCGGCCGTTTGCTGAACCAGGCACTGGATGTTCCTGTCGGTTTAATTCATACCAGCTGGGGCGGTTCACGCATCGAAGCCTGGATGACACCCTCCTCCATTAAAAGTGTGATTGCCGATGTACGCATACCCGCGACTGACGCAGAAATAAAATCACAGAACGGCGACCCCACAGTATTATATAATGGTATGCTGCACCCAATTGTAGGATATGGCATTCGCGGAGCCATCTGGTACCAGGGTGAATCAAACCGTGACGAGCCGGAACAGTATGTGAAGTTGTTTGATAAGATGGTACGGGAATGGCGTACAATATGGGAAGTGGGCGAATTCCCATTTTACTATTGCCAGATAGCCCCCTACAATTATGGAGGCGGACTCAACTCAGGTTTTATCCGCGAAGCACAATCCAAAGGAATGAAAACAACACCCAACACGGGAATGGCTGTATTGATGGATGCCGAGAGCCCCGCGTGCATCCATCCCCCAAAAAAGAAACAGGCCGGTGAACGCCTCGCTCTCTGGGCTCTGGCAGAAACATACGGTATGGAGAAAATGCATTACCGCAGCCCGGAAGTGCAGTCGGTAACCATGGAAGGACGCGTTGCCGTGATCACCATGGACATCCAAGCCAATCCGGGACTCACCACCTATGGAAAAGAAATTTTGCAGTTTCAGATTGCTGGTGATGACAAAAGGTTTTATCCAGCCAAAGCAGCCCTATCGGGTAACCGCATTTTTGTCTTCTCGCCCAACGTGGAAAAACCAGCTGCGGTGCGTTACTGTTTCAACGACACAGAACCAACGGAAATATTCACCGTAGAAGGGAACCTTCCGCTTTCGTCATTCCGTACAGACGACTGGTGAAAAACAGTCCGTCAGCATACAACATTACCAACATAGGTTATAAATCAAGAAAGCCGTTTCGAAAAGGACGGTTTTTTTGATTTATACCACTTTAACCTTTTATCTTTAGCACAATTAACTAAAAAAAAAGGGTATATTCCTCAAATTGACGTACTTTTATGAAGTATTGTCTTTGGTCTATTTTGACAAGTTTCAGTAATGCGTTGTCTTGCCCTCGTGGCACCCATTCTCATCGGCTGAATCAACATCATCGGCTTTTATAAAATCACAGGTCTAAAATGTGTGGCACGCCATTATTTTGACACATTACCAAACAAATGATCCAACCATTTTTCATCGGGGATAAAGAGATTCATCTCCCTTTCATTCAGGGCGGCATGGGTGTCGGCATTTCACTGTCGGGGCTGGCTTCTGCAGTAGCCAACGAGGGTGGCATTGGGGTTATCTCGAGTGCCGGACTGGGATTATTGTACAGACAATCTCCCCGCGATTACCTCAAGGACTGTATCTGGGGGCTGAAAGAGGAAATCCGCAAATCACGCGAAGCCACCCGCGGCAATATTGGGGTAAACATCATGGTCGCCTTGTCGAATTTTGCCGATATGGTACGCACCTCCATCGCCGAAAAGGCAGATTTTATTTTTGCCGGTGCCGGTTTGCCACTCGATTTGCCCTCCTACATGACAACCGACAGCAAGACAAAGTTAATTCCTATTGTATCTTCGGCCCGGGCAGCAAAAATAATTTGTGAAAAGTGGTTGTCAAATTACAATTATCTGCCCGATGCATTCGTTGTGGAAGGTCCCAAGGCTGGCGGGCATCTGGGTTTCAAGCCAGATCAAATTGAAGATGAGAACTATGAGCTGGAGAAACTGATTCCTGCAGTCTTAGAAGTAACCTCCGATTATAAAAATATCAAAGTCATCCCGGTTATTGCTGCGGGCGGAATTACAACTGGCGAGGATATCTATCGGTTTATACAACTCGGCGCATCGGGAGTACAGATGGGCAGTATATTCGTACCTACCAATGAATGTGACGCATCGGAAGAATTTAAACAGATATACCTTCACTCTTCGAAGGCTGACCTGATGATTATCCAAAGCCCTGTGGGGATGCCGGGACGCGCTTTTAGCAGTGATTTTCTGAAGAATGTGAACAAAGGCATCGAGAAACCCATCTCCTGTCCCTACAAATGTATTAAAACCTGCGACTATACGAAAAGTCCTTACTGCATCATGAAAGCGCTGTACAATGCGTCCAGGGGAAGAATGAACAGAGGATATGCCTTTGCAGGAGCAAACGCCTATCTGGCGGATAAATTACGCAGCGTCAAAGAGGTCATCTTCCGGTTAAAGGAGGAATATGATGTCGTGTATAATGCAGGTATGCTTCCAAATACGCAGGAGTGACAGAAGCAGAAAAATAAAGACAATCGCTTGGTTGTTCAAACTTTATTTATACCTTTGCAGCCCAAACAGAAGGGAGGTTATTGATTACCGGGAAAAGTAAGTAGCAAAGAGATACACTTGTACAATTATTTCCGCCACAAGGATGCAAATCATCCTTGTGAAAATAATCAATTAACAACCATCTCCGCTGACAGCATAGCGTCTGCAGCAAGTAAGCCAAAAGCTTAAACAAAACAATAAAAAATAGACAATAATGATCGTAGTACAACTAAAAGAGGGCGAAAACATTGAAAGAGCCCTAAAGAAATTCAAACGAAAATACGAAAAAACAGGTGTTGTAAAAGAACTACGCAGTCGCCAGGCCTTCATCAAGCCGTCAGTTGCAAAGCGTAAACAAAAACAACACGCTGTCTATGTTCAGCAATTACACGAGAACGAAGAATAATTTCGTTTAGCGAGTGCAAAATCAAACTTGTTTAGATTTTGCCGAACGTAGAAATTATCTGAACCAAGTCGAATAATTTCGTCTTATTTTTTCGTTTTCGCAAAGTTTTTTCCTATCTTCGCCCTACCAGAGAGATTGATCTGGCTGCTGGGTATGTGGAAGGAAAAATTCATACAATATCTCCGTTACGAGAGGAACTACTCCTCTCAAACGGAGATATCTTATTTAAAAGACCTTACCCAATTTCAAGAATTTGTAATCGCAGAGTGCGGGGCCATTGATTGGAAGGAGATCGACAGCGATCTCATTCGTTTTTGGATAAGCCGACTGATGGAAGAGGGAATGAAAGCACGGTCTGTAAATAGGAAACTGAGCGCCCTCAAATCATTCTTTCGCTATCTGAAGAAAAATGATGTGATCCTGCAGAATCCTGCCGAACAAGTGTCGGGACCTAAAATTACCAAAAGACTCCCCACCTTTGTAAACAATGATGATCTGAACAAAGTGATTGACGACCCCTTTGCCTTCGACAATGATTTCCGCGGCCATCGGGACCGCTTCCTCATTGAGTTGTTCTATCTTACCGGTATGCGACAGGCAGAACTTATTTCACTCAAGGACAGCGACATCGACTTCACATACAATACCTTGCGCGTGACGGGGAAACGGAACAAGCAACGTCTCATTCCCTTCTCCGACGAAACGAAAGAAAAACTGGAACACTACATCGAAAAAAGGAACCAAGAAATAGCAAATAAATCGCCCTTCCTCTTTGTCAAGGAAGACGGAGATCCCTTATACCCTAAACTGGTTTATCGTGTCATACACAACCATCTGAACAGCATTTCCACCCTGTCGAAAAAAAGTCCTCACGTGCTACGCCACTCTTTCGCCACCGGGATGCTGAACAATGGAGCAGAGATAAATGCGGTAAAAGAGCTCCTCGGACATTCCAGCTTGGCATCGACCGAGATCTATACGCATGTCACATTTGAAGAATTGAAAAAAGCTTATCACAACGCTCATCCAAGAGCAAAAAAATGAAGGAGGAATAGTATGGAACTGACAATTCAATCTGTAAACTTTGACGCTACTGAACAACTACAAGCATTCGTAGAGAAAAAAATGAAGAAACTGGAACGATTTTCTGAAGATATCATTCTCTCGGAGGTCATTCTCAAAGTAGTGAAACCTGAGACCGCAAACAACAAAGAAGCAGCGGTAAAATTAAATCTTAGACACAGTGAAGCTTTTGCCAGCAAAACAGCCGACACATTTGAGGAAGCCATTGATCTGTGTATGATGGCACTTGAAAAGCAGATACTCAAGACCAAAGAAAAAAAGGAAAGATAACGGCTAAAATATTAAAGGAAATGTTTTGGCATCAAAAAAAATATCACTACCTTTGCGACCGTTTCTCTCCATCCAAGGAGGGAAGCGGTTAATTTCAAGATATAAGCCTCTTTAGCTCAGTTGGCCAGAGCACGTGATTTGTAATCTCGGGGTCGTTGGTTCGAATCCGACAAGAGGCTCAAAAAAAGGGCAGTTACCAGAGTGGCCAAATGGGGCTGACTGTAACTCAGCTGGCTTACGCCTTCGGTGGTTCGAATCCATCACTGCCCACCACTCAATGTGCCAATTATTCAATGTGCAAATATGCCAATGAATAAATGAATATGCCAATTGGCACATTGGAAAATTAGTCGCATTGGCATATTGAAATTGCGGAAGTAGCTCAGTCGATAGAGCATTAGCCTTCCAAGCTGAGGGTCGCGGGTTTGAGTCCCGTCTTCCGCTCTAAAAAAGAGTGTACAGAGCTGCATAGGTTTGTACGATGCTCCCAAAAGGAGATCCGCCTTCTGCTCTTTTCGCCTATGTAGCTCAGTGGTAGAGCACTTCCTTGGTAAGGAAGAGGTCGCGGGTTCAACTCCCGCCATCGGCTCAATAACAGGTAATTCATCGATTGATCAAGATGAAGGCGTGTGCCGGATGTCTTGAGTTTTACTGTTTGCGAACAACAAGAATAGAAATACAATATTTTATTTACACTAACTAATAGGACATTTTATGGCAAAAGAACATTTTAACCGGACGAAACCGCATGTGAACATCGGTACGATCGGTCACGTGGACCACGGTAAAACGACCTTAACAGCTGCTATCACCACTGTTTTGGCAAAAAGAGGATTCTCTGAAGTACGTTCGTTTGACTCAATCGACAACGCTCCAGAAGAAAAGGAAAGAGGTATTACCATCAATACTTCACACGTTGAATACGAAACCGAAAACCGCCATTATGCACACGTAGACTGTCCGGGTCACGCCGACTATGTGAAGAACATGGTTACCGGTGCAGCCCAGATGGACGGTGCCATCATTGTGGTAGCCGCAACTGACGGACCTATGCCCCAGACTCGTGAACACATTCTTTTGGCCCGCCAGGTAAACGTACCACGGTTGGTTGTTTTTATGAACAAGGTGGATCTTGTTGACGACGAAGAAATGCTGGAATTGGTAGAAATGGAAATGCGCGAACTGCTTTCGTTCTACAATTTCGATGGCGACAACACACCTGTAATTCAAGGTTCTGCTCTCGGTGGATTGAATGGCGATCCCAAATGGGAAGATAAAATCATTGAACTGATGGCTGCAGTAGACACTTGGATTCCGCTGCCTCCGCGCGATGTTGACAAACCATTCCTGATGCCTGTGGAAGACGTGTTCTCTATCACTGGTCGTGGTACAGTTGCTACAGGTCGTATTGAAACCGGTATCATCAAAACAGGTGAAGAAGTACAGATCATTGGCCTCGGTGCTGAAGGAAGAAAATCGGTCGTAACCGGTGTGGAAATGTTCCGCAAGATTCTGGACGAAGGACAGGCTGGTGACAACGTAGGTTTGCTGCTTCGCGGTATCGATAAAGACGAAATCAAACGTGGTATGGTTATCTCTCACCCGGGTAAAGTAAAACCTCACTCCAAATTCAAAGCTGAGGTGTATATCCTGAAGAAAGAAGAAGGCGGACGTCACACTCCGTTCCACGACCACTATCGTCCTCAATTCTACATCCGTACGCTTGACGTAACTGGCGAAATCAAATTGCCGGAAGGTGTAGAAATGGTGATGCCCGGTGACAACGTAACGATCGAGGTAGATCTGATTTATCCAGTAGCATGTAACGTAGGTCTTCGTTTCGCTATCCGCGAAGGTGGCCGTACTGTAGGCGCTGGACAGATCACGGAATTGATCGACTAATTCAACCCAAATCCCTTCATAGGGGACCAAGGGTTCTCACATAACAGATTTCCTTTCAACCCCTCCCTTCGGGGAGGGCTGAGGAAGTCTCTTATACGGGTCTAGCTCAGTTGGTAGAGCACTGGTCTCCAAAACCAGGTGTCGGGAGTTCGAGCCTCTCGACCCGTGCATAAACGATCCGAATTAAATGAAAAAAATAGTTGCATATCTAAAGGATGCTTATAACGAATTGATTTATAAAGTATCCTGGCCAACAAGAGAGGAACTCTCCGGTAGCACGGTAATTGTATTGATTGCTTCCCTTATAATTGCCCTTATCGTGTTCGGGATGGATTCTCTTTTTGAGTGGATTCTGAAACTTCTCTACGGTATTTTATAAATTCTGAACTGAGAGACTATGACTGAAGAGAGAAAGAAATGGTACGTTCTGCGTGCCGTGAGTGGGAAAGAAAGTAAAGTCAAAGAGTATCTTGAGTCAGAAATTAAAAAGACCGATTTAGGAAAGTACATTTCTCAAGTTCTCATCCCCACAGAAAAGACTTACACGGTGCGTAACGGAAAGAAAGTGATGAAAGAACGCGCTTATCTTCCCGGCTATGTACTGATTGAGGCTGAACTGACGGGTGATGTAATTCACGAACTGAAAAGTATCAATTACGTTGCAGGTTTCCTGCCCAACACAACAGCCCCCCAGCCCTTGCGGGAATCGGAGGTAAAGCGTATCCTGGGTACGATGGATGAGTTGGAAGAGGCCGGTGACGAAATGGATATGAAATACTACGTGGGTGAAAATGTGAAGGTGATTAGCGGTCCCTTCAGCAGCTTCTCCGGCGTGGTGGAGGAAGTAAATGAGGAGCGGAAGAAGCTCAAAGTGATGGTGAAAATTTTCGGTAGAAAACAACTCCTCGAGTTGAGCTATATGCAAGTAGAGAAAGAATAGTCAGCAATTTGGTTACGCAGATTCTGTAAATTCTTGAATGTGTTTCGAAAACCGTAATTAATTAAAATCAAGAAAATGGCTAAAGAAGTTGCCGGACAACTAAAATTACAAATCAAAGGAGGAGCTGCAAATCCATCTCCCCCGGTAGGACCTGCCTTGGGTTCCAAAGGGATCAACATTATGGAGTTTTGCAAGCAATTCAATGCCAGAACTCAAGACAAAGCCGGTAAAGTGTTGCCTGTGGTAATCACTTACTATACCGACAAGTCTTTTGATTTTATTGTTAAGACACCACCGGTTGCAATTCAGTTATTGGAAGTCAGCAAATTAAAAGGAGGTTCGGCAGAGCCCAATCGCAAGAAAGTGGCGGAAGTAACCTGGGAACAGGTAAAAACCATTGCCGAAGAGAAAATGACCGATTTGAACTGCTTCACACTTGAATCAGCAATGAGAATGGTAGCCGGAACGGCTCGGAGCATGGGTATCACAGTAAAAGGAGAATTCCCTGAAATGATTAATAATTAAACTTCAGTTGAGATGAGTAAACTAACAAAAAATCAAAAGTTGGCTTTAAGCAAGATTGAAGTAGGGAAGGCCTATACACTGAAAGAAGCATCTGCATTGGTGAAGGAAATTACCAACACCAAGTTCGATGCCTCTGTGGATATCGATGTACGCCTCGGCGTAGATCCGCGAAAAGCCAACCAGATGGTCAGAGGCGTTGTGTCTCTGCCCCACGGCACAGGAAAACAAGTCAGAGTTCTTGTATTGTGTTCTCCAGAGGCTGAAGCCGACGCCAAAGCTGCCGGCGCAGACTATGTGGGACTTGATGAATATATCGATAAAATTAAAGGAGGTTGGACCGATGTGGATGTGATTATCACACAACCGCAAATCATGGGTAAGATTGGTGCACTGGGTCGTATATTGGGACCACGCGGACTGATGCCTAACCCGAAGAGCGGTACCGTTACACCCGACGTGGCCAAGGCCGTGCAGGAAGTAAAACAAGGTAAAATCGACTTTAAAGTAGACAAAACCGGTATTATTCACACCTCTATTGGAAAAGTATCTTTCATGCCCGAACAGATTCGAGAAAACGCAAAAGAATTTATTCAAACGTTGATCAAATTAAAACCGACAGCGGCAAAAGGTACCTATATCAGGAGCATTTATCTTTCCAGTACGATGAGTCCCGGCATCAAAGTGGACCCCAAATCGGCAGAAGAATCCAATTAACAAAAAGAATCAATGAAGAAGGAAGATAAACAACTGATTATAGATCAAATAGCAACGAACCTTCAGGAGTATGAGAACTTCTACCTTGCTGATATCGCTACATTGAATGCAGTGAAGACAAGCAATTTAAGAAGAGAATGCTCCAAGCAGGATATCAAGTTGGTAGTGGTAAAAAATACCTTATTGCAAAAGGCATTAGAGTCACTCGACAAGAACTATGAAGAGTTGTATCCCGTATTAAAAGGGAACACAGCCATCATGTTCTCCAACGTGGCGAATGCACCTGCCAAGCTCATTGACAAGTTTAAAGCAGATAAAGTACCTTCTTTCAAAGGTGCCTATGTGCAGGAGAGTTTCTTCATCGGCCCCAAGGCATTGCAGGATCTCGTGAACATCAAGAGCAAGACAGAGCTTATTGGAGATGTCATCGCACTGTTGCAGTCACCTGCAAAGAATGTGATTTCGGCGCTCCAATCCGGCGGAACAATCCTCCATGGAGTATTGAAGACGTTGTCGGAAAAAGAAAATTAATGTGTATACAACCCAAACAGAATTAGTAATCAATTTAAACAAATACAACAATGGCAGACTTAAAAAAATTTGCTGAAGAATTAGTTAACTTGACAGTGAAAGAAGTTAACGAACTGGCTGAAATCTTAAAAACGGAATATGGTATTGAGCCGGCTGCAGCAGCAGTAGCAGTGGCCGCCGGACCTGCAGCTGCCGAGGCTGTAGTAGAAGAACAAACCGCTTTCGACGTGATTCTGAAGAGTGCCGGTGCAGCTAAACTGGCTGTAGTAAAGGCAGTGAAAGAACTCACAGGACTCGGTTTGAAAGAAGCCAAAGACTTAGTGGACGGAGCTCCTAGCGAATTGAAAAAAGGTATAACAAAAGACGAAGCAGAAGCTTTGAAAAAACAACTTGAAGAGGCAGGAGCAGAAGTTGAACTTAAATAACATTTACCTAAATTAGGTTAATATGGTTAGGAATCTTCTTCCGGAAGATTCTTAACCTTTTGTGTCAATATATATTAGGTTCCAAAACTCATTTCCATGTCTTCAAATAACGCCAACCAAAGAATAAATTTCGCGTCGATTAATAATCCGCTCGATTTTCCCGATTTTCTGGAAGTACAGTTGAAATCGTTTCAGGATTTTATTCAACTAGACGCCCCACCTGAAAGTAGAAAAAATGAAGGATTGTATAAGGTTTTTACGGAGAACTTCCCTATTGCAGATACCCGTAATAATTTCGTCCTTGAATTTTTGGATTACTATGTTGATCCTCCCCGTTATAGCATTGAGGAGTGTGTTGACAGAGGACTCACCTATAGCGTTCCGCTAAAGGCAAAGCTCTATTTGTACTGCACTGACCCCGATCACGAAGACTTTACGCCTGTCATTCAGGATGTATATCTGGGAACCATCCCCTACATGACCGAAAAGGGAACATTTGTGATCAACGGAGCCGAGCGCGTCATTGTATCGCAGCTGCACCGCTCACCCGGTGTATTCTTCGGACAGAGCCTCCATGCCAACGGCACCGTGTTGTATTCTGCCCGCATCATTCCGTTCAAAGGATCATGGATTGAGTTTGCAACCGATATCAACAGCGTGATGTATGCGTACATCGACCGCAAAAAGAAATTACCTGTTACCACTTTGCTACGCGCCATCGGTTTCGAGAGCGACAAAGATATCCTCGAGATCTTCGACCTGGCAGAAGAGGTGAAAGTGAACAAAAGCAGCCTAAAGAAAGTGGTCGGACGAAAATTGGCTGCCCGTGTACTGAAGTCGTGGATGGAAGACTTCGTAGACGAAGACACCGGTGAGGTGACCTCCATTGAAAGAAACGAGGTGATTATTGAACGCGAAACAATCCTCGAAGCAGAACACTTGGACAACATCCTAGAGTCGGGTGTTGCCTCCATCCTTCTTCACAAGGAGACCGCCAACACCTCCGACTACTCCATCATTTACAATACGTTGCAGAAGGACCCAAGCAATTCGGAGATCGATGCCATCCGGCATATCTACCGCCAGTTGCGCAGCGCAGAGCCAGCTGACGACTCGAGTGCTCGCGAGGTGATCAACAACCTTTTCTTCTCTGAAAAACGTTACGACCTGGGTGATGTGGGTCGATACAGAATCAACAAAAAACTCAATCTCAACATTGATGTCGATGTGCGGGTACTCACCAAAGAAGACATCATTGAGATTATCAAATACCTCATCGAGCTAATCAACTCCAAAGCGGTGGTCGACGATATTGACCACCTCAGCAATCGGCGTGTGCGCACGGTGGGGGAACAATTATACACCCAGTTTGGTGTAGGGCTGAACCGCATGGCACGCATCATCCGTGAACGGATGAACGTGCGTGACAACGAGGTCTTTACACCCATCGACCTGATCAATGCGAAAACCATCTCCTCGGTGATCAACACCTTCTTTGGGACCAATGCGCTTTCGCAGTTCATGGATCAAACAAACCCTCTGGCCGAAATCACACACAAACGACGTCTCTCGGCCCTCGGCCCTGGTGGTTTGTCACGTGAACGTGCCGGCTTTGAGGTGCGCGACGTTCACTACACCCATTACGGACGTCTCTGTCCGATTGAAACACCCGAAGGTCCCAATATTGGGCTCATCTCTTCGTTGTGTGTATACGCCAAGATCAACGAGCTTGGATTCATTGAAACTCCCTACCGCAAAGTGGACAGTGGCGTCGTAAACATCAAAAACGACGAAGTCATTTACCTTGCCGCTGAAGAAGAGGAAGACAAACTCATCGCACAAGGAAACGCCCCGCTCGACGAGAAGGGACATTTTATCAACCCGCGTGTCAAAGCACGTCAGGATGCCGATTATCCGGTCATTGCCCCGGAAGATGTAGAACTCATGGACGTATCACCCATGCAGATCGCCTCCATTGCTGCATCATTGATTCCGTTCCTGGAGCACGATGATGCCAACCGTGCGCTGATGGGTTCGAACATGATGCGCCAGGCTGTGCCTTTGATGCGTACCGAATCACCTATCGTGGGTACCGGTATTGAGGGACAGCTGATCAAGGACTCCCGTTCACAGATCATGGCAGAAGGCAGCGGCGAAATCATCTTTGTAGACTCCACCACCATCAAGATCCGGTATAACCGGACCGAAGAGGAGGAATTTGCCAGTTTCGATGATGCAGTCAAGACCTACAACATCCCCAAGTTCCGTAAGACGAACCAGAATACTACCATTGACCTGCGTCCCATCTGTAAAGTAGGACAAAAGGTGAAACAGGGTGAGATACTCACCGAAGGATATGCCACAGAAAATGGCGAACTGGCACTGGGTAAGAACCTAAAAGTGGCCTTCATGCCCTGGAAGGGTTATAACTTCGAGGATGCCATCGTGTTGAATGAGCGGATGGTGAGCGAAGATGTGTTTACTTCGGTTCACATGGAAGAGTTCTCACTGGAAGTGCGGGAGACAAAACGCGGACTGGAAGAACTGACTTCCGACATCCCGAACGTGAGCGAAGAGGCGACCAAAGATCTCGACGAAAAGGGAATCGTGCGTGTGGGAGCCCGCATCAAACCGGGAGACATCCTGATCGGAAAAATTACACCCAAGGGAGAATCGGACCCCTCCCCCGAAGAAAAACTGCTTCGTGCCATCTTTGGTGATAAGGCGGGCGATGTGAAAGATGCCTCCCTAAAAGCATCTCCTTCACTCAAAGGAGTGGTGGTACACACCAATCTCTTCTCTAAAGCTTCCAAAAAGGGCAAAACAAAGCTCTCCAACAAGGCGCTTCTGCCCAAGCTCGATGAAGAGTATGAAAACAAAATGGATGAGCTGAAAAGGGTGCTCATCGATAAGCTGTTGATGCTAACCGATGGTAAAACATCGGCTGGGGTGAAGGATTACACCAATATGGACATTGTTCCCAAAGGTGCAAAGTTCACACAGAAGGTGCTCGGAGATATCGATTTTCAATCGGTGCAGCTGAACAAATGGACTACCGACAACCACAAGAATGAACTCATTCGCGCCACGGTAATCAACTACCTGCGTCGCCACAAAGAACTGGATGCCGAATTGAAACGCAAACGTTTCGACTTCACCATCGGTGATGAGCTTCCCTCCGGAATTATGCAAATAGCCAAGGTGTATGTCGCCAAGAAGCGCAAAATACAGGTGGGCGACAAAATGGCAGGCCGTCACGGAAACAAAGGTATTGTCTCCCGCATTGTACGTCAGGAGGATATGCCTTTTCTGGCTGACGGCACATCGGTCGACATCGTCCTCAACCCGCTGGGTGTACCTTCACGTATGAACCTGGGGCAGATTTTTGAAACCGTGCTTGGTTGGGCAGGAAGACAGCTCGATGTGAAATTTTCCACACCTATTTTCGACGGTGCCTCTTTGGAGGACCTCAACGTATGGACCGACAAAGCCAAGGTTCCAGCCTACGGAAAGACGTACCTCTACGATGGAGGCACAGGAGTGCGTTTCGATCAACCAGCCACTGTGGGAGTCATTTACATGCTCAAGCTCGGCCACATGGTGGAAGACAAGATGCACGCCCGTTCCATAGGTCCCTACTCGCTCATCACACAACAGCCGTTGGGTGGTAAAGCACAGTTTGGAGGACAACGTTTTGGAGAAATGGAGGTATGGGCACTTGAGGCATTCGGTGCATCACATATCCTGCAGGAGATCCTCACCGTGAAGTCCGACGACGTGGTAGGTCGTTCTAAAGCATATGAATCCATCGTGAAAGGGGAACCCATGCCACAAGCAGGTATACCCGAATCGTTGAACGTGTTGCTTCACGAACTGAAAGGATTGGGGCTCAACATCAGTCTCGACTAATGCACAAACAATCGGTAGATTGGCATATTAGCATATTAAACATAACAACTCTTTATACAAAATATATATATGGCATTTAGAAAAGACAACAAGATAAAGAGTAGCTTTTCAAAAATCACAATTGGGCTGGCATCGCCGGAACAAATTCTGGAAAACTCTTTTGGTGAGGTGTTGAAACCCGAAACCATCAACTATCGCACCTACAAGCCCGAACGTGATGGTTTGTTTTGCGAGCGTATTTTTGGACCCGTTAAAGACTATGAATGTCATTGCGGCAAATACAAACGTATTCGCTACAAGGGGATCGTGTGCGACCGCTGTGGAGTGGAAGTGACCGAAAAGAAAGTGCGCCGTGAACGCACCGGACACATTCACCTGGTTGTTCCCGTGGCCCACATCTGGTACTTCAGGTCGCTGCCCAACAAAATAGGTTACCTGTTGGGCATTCCCACCAAGAAACTTGACACCATCATCTATTACGAGCGTTACGTGGTCATACAGCCAGGTGCTCTCGAAGACAAGGTCGCTGAAAGAGACCTGCTTACCGAGGAAGAATACCTCGATCTGCTGGAGACACTGCCCAAGGAAAACCAAATGCTTGAAGACAGTGATCCCAATAAGTTCATCGCCCGCATGGGTGCCGAGGCTATCCTCGATCTCCTTGAGAGGCTGAATCTCGACAAACTGGCCAATCAGCTGCGCCACCGTGCCAGCACCGACACTTCGCAGCAACGCAAGAACGAAGCGTTGAAGCAATTACAGGTAGTGGAGGCCTTCCGCACGTCGAAGAACATCAACAAACCGGAATGGATGATCATGAAAGTGATCCCGGTGATACCCCCCGACTTGCGGCCACTGGTACCGCTCGATGGCGGACGTTTTGCCACCTCCGACCTGAACGATCTCTATCGCAGGGTCATCATCCGCAACAACCGGTTGAAACGACTGATCGACATCAAGGCACCCGATGTGATTTTGCGCAACGAAAAGCGCATGTTGCAGGAGGCTGTGGACTCACTGTTCGACAACTCACGCAAATCGAGCGCCATCAAAACCGAATCGAACAGACCGCTTAAATCACTTTCCGACAGTTTAAAAGGGAAACAAGGACGTTTCCGCCAGAACTTGCTCGGTAAACGTGTCGATTATTCGGCTCGTTCGGTAATCGTGGTAGGTCCCGAGTTAAAGATGCATGAGTGTGGCCTTCCCAAAGACATGGCCGCAGAGCTCTATAAACCTTTCATCATTCGCAAGCTCATCGAGCGAGGAATCGTAAAAACGGTGAAGTCGGCCAAGAAGATCGTCGACCGAAAAGAACCGGTGGTTTACGATATCCTGGAATATGTGATGAAGGGACACCCCGTGCTGTTAAACCGTGCCCCTACCCTGCACCGTCTGGGTATCCAGGCATTCCAACCCAAGCTGATTGAAGGAAAAGCCATTCAGCTGCATCCACTGGCATGTACGGCGTTCAACGCCGACTTCGACGGTGACCAGATGGCTGTGCACCTTCCGCTGGGCAACGAAGCCATTCTGGAAGCTCAGCTGCTGATGCTGGCCTCACACAACATCCTCAACCCCGCCAACGGAGCCCCTATCACCGTTCCCTCACAGGACATGGTACTCGGGCTGTACTATATCACCAAAATTCGTCCCGGAGCTAAGGGTGAGGGCATGACCTTCTATGGTGAAGAAGAAGCCATCATCGCTTACAACGAAGGAGCTGTTGATATTCACGCGCTGGTGAAGGTAATCGTCGACGACATCGATGAGGAAGGGCATCCCATACGCAAGATGCACGAGACCACCGTGGGCCGTGTCATTACCAACGAAGCCATTCCCAAGGAAGTAGGCTACATCAACGAGCTGCTCTCCAAGAAATCGCTGCGCGAGATCATTGGCAAAGTGATCAAAACCTGCGGCGTAGCCCGTACGGCACAATATCTCGACGACATCAAAGACTTGGGTTATACCATGGCCTTCAAAGGGGGCCTTTCGTTCAACTTGGAGGATGTGATTATTCCCGAAGAGAAAGAGACCCTCATCAAGGAAGGATATGCCGAAGTGGAGCAGATCATGGAGAACTACAACATGGGCTTTATCACCTATAATGAACGTTACAACCAGATCATCGACACCTGGACACATATCAACTCGAAGTTGTCAAACATTCTGATGAAACAGCTTTCGGAAGATGACCAGGGTTTCAACTCGGTATACATGATGCTCGACTCCGGTGCCCGTGGTTCACGCGAACAGATCCGTCAGCTTTCGGGTATGCGCGGACTGATGGCCAAACCACAGAAGAGTGGTGCCGAAGGGGCTCAGATTATTGAAAACCCCATTCTGGCGAACTTCAAGGAGGGTCTATCGGTGCTGGAGTACTTTATCTCTACCCACGGTGCCCGCAAGGGTCTTGCCGACACAGCCCTGAAGACAGCCGACGCCGGTTACCTTACCCGCCGTCTGGTCGACGTATCGCAGGATGTGATCATCAACGAAGAAGACTGCGGAACCCTGCGCGGACTGGTAGCTACCGCCATCAAGAACAACGACGAGGTCATTGCATCGCTCTATGAACGCATATTGGGTCGCGTCTCCGTGCACGATGTACAACACCCCAACACGGGAGAAATCCTCGTGAACGCAGGTGAAGAGATCACCGAAGATATCGCCCGAAAAATTGATGAGTCCCCCATTGAACGTGTGGAGATCCGTTCTGTGCTGACCTGCGAATCACATCATGGTGTATGCGCGAAGTGCTACGGCAGAAACCTGGCCTCTGGACGCATGGTACAAAGAGGTGAAGCTGTGGGCGTGATTGCCGCACAATCTATCGGTGAACCGGGTACACAGCTCACACTGCGTACATTCCACGTGGGAGGTATTGCCTCCAACATAGCCACCGAAAACCGCATTACCACCAAGTACGATGGTATCCTGGAATTCGATGAGCTGCGCTACGTGGAGACAACCGACACCAGTGATAAACCCTACAAGGTGGTTGTGAGCCGACTGGTAGAAATGCGCATCATTGATCCCAACACCAAGATCGTATTGGTATCTCACAATGTTCCCTACGGATCGAAGCTTTACTTCAACGATGGCGACAAGGTGCAGAAGGGTGATCTCATCTGCGAATGGGACCCATTCAATGCTGTGATCGTCTCTGAAGCAACTGGAAAGATCCGCTTTGAGAACTTTACCGAGAACATGACCTACAAGGTTGAGTCGGACGAACAGACCGGCTTGAAGGAGAAGGTAATCATCGAGTCGCGTGATAAAACCAAAGCGCCCTCGGCTCACATCGTAGATGAAAACGACGATATACTGCGTACATACACCCTTCCGCTTGGTTCTCACATTGTAAAAAATGAGAACGACGACATCAAGGCCGGTGATACACTGGTGAAGATACCGCGTGCCGTGGGCAAAGCAGGTGACATCACGGGAGGTCTTCCGCGTGTAACCGAGTTGTTCGAAGCGCGTAATCCATCGAACCCGGCTGTGGTAGCCGAAATCGACGGAGAGGTGTCTTTCGGCAAGATCAAGCGCGGAAACCAGGAAATCTCCGTCACTTCCAAAACGGGAGAGACCAAGAAGTATATGGTTCCATTGTCCAAGCAGATACTGGTACAGGAGAACGACTATATCCGTGCAGGTATGCCTCTCTCCGACGGTGCTACCACACCTTCCGACATTCTGGCAATCATGGGGCCCACAGCCGTACAGGAATATATTGTGAACGAAGTACAGGATGTGTACCGTCTGCAGGGCGTGAAGATCAACGACAAGCACTTTGAGGTGATTGTACGTCAGATGATGCGCAAGGTGGAAGTGGTGGATCCGGGTGACACCCGTTTCCTCGAACAGCAGCTTGTTGACAAGCACGAGATGATGGAAGAGAACGACCGCATCTGGGGCAAGAAGGTAATCATGGACGCCGGCGACTCGCAGGTGTTTGAACCGGGACAGATTGTGACGGTGCGTAAACTACGCGATGAAAACAGCTCGCTTAAACGCCGCGACATGAAAACGGTGGAAGCACGTGATGCCATTCCAGCAACAGCCAACCAGGTATTGCAGGGTATCACCCGTGCTGCGCTGCAGACAACCAGCTTCATGTCAGCCGCTTCCTTCCAGGAAACGACCAAGGTGTTGAACGATGCCGCCATCAACGGCAAGAGCGACACCCTCGACGGACTGAAGGAAAACGTAATTGTGGGACACCTTATACCGGCAGGTACGGGACAACGGGAGTTCGACAAGCTGGTAGTCGGATCACGCGACGACTTCGAGAAACTGAATGCCAACAAACGCAGCAACCTGTTTCAAGAAGCATCGGTGGAAGAATAATTTTCATACACAAAGCATTTAAAACCCGTGCAGGATTCTTACCTACACGGGTTTTTTGTTTTTTCCCAATTCATACAACTTGAATCCTGTCACTTTAAAATATTATTTTAGTATGTAAGTGTTTTACATGTAACAATATGCTTCCTAAATATCATGAACACGATTTGAATTGGTTCCTTTCACATTTTGCTAACAGGTGTGGTCGGCGACCAGATTATCCGTCTGACCGATGAAGTATCCCAGGAAGAACATCGTACCTGGTTCGTATTTCCCTTATATATTCCTTATATTTCGCTTATGTATGAATAAGGCAAATATAAGGAATAACCGAATAAAAACAGGACCAGTATTTCAGGATCAATAACCCCGGCATCTGGAGAATGGGCTTTGCTGTAATGACAGTCTTTACTGTCCTGTTGACTTTTTCAGGTAGTCGTAGATAGCCTGCTGTGCGCGTACGGGCGTTTCATTGGGTGAAGCCATCTCCCGCTTAAACAGATTATTCAGGTTTTCATCCACCCACACCGCACTTTGGTTATCTGCAAGTTGAATATTGAGAATGTCGACAATCTGCCGTTTCAGCGTTTCCGAGTAGACGGGGAAGGCCACCTCTATGCGACGGTGCAGGTTACGTTCCATCCAGTCGGCAGAAGTAAGATAGATACGCTCTTCGCCCCCGTTGAAGAAATACCATACCCGGGCGTGTTCAAGGTAAGCATCTACAATGCGGGTCACTTTGATGTTTTTGCTGAAAGGCTGGTTGGGGATGAGGCTACAGATGCCCCGGATGATCAGGTCTATTTTTACACCTACCTCGCTGGCCCTGTATAGCGCATTGATCATGTCTTTGTCTTCGAGGCTGTTCATCTTCAGAATGATTCGGCCAATGCCTCCCTCCCTCACGTGGGTTATCTCCCGCTCAATCATTTGGTGAATTTCAGGAAGCATATTAAACTGGGTTACCAGCAGGTGTCGAAAATCATACGTATGGGGCTTTCCTTCCAGGACACGGAACACCTCGTCGATGTCTTTGATAATTTCCTTGTTCGATGTCAGCAGTCCCTTGTCGGAATAGATGCGGGCTGTTTTTTCGTTGAAGTTACCGGTACCCAGATAGGCATATCCTTTTAAAGGGTCGGCAGGGTTGTTGCTGCGTTTGCGCACATAGGCCAGCTTGGCATGCACCTTCAACCCGGGCAGGCTGTAGATGATCTTCACACCTGCCTGTTGCATCAATTCGGAGGAGAGGTAATTGTTCTCCTCATCGAAACGAGCCTTAAGCTCTACAAACACGGTCACTTTCTTTCCGTTCTTGGCAGCACTGATCAGGCTGTTGATCACCGCCGAGTTCTCTGCCACCCGGTATTGGGTTACTTTTATCTCGATCACCTTCGGGTCGAATGCCGCCTGCATCAGAAAACGCAGCAGGTAGTCGAACGACTGGTACGGGAAATGCAACAATACATCCTGTTTTCTGAGCACACGCAGAACGGAAGTGTTCGTCTCCAGCTCCGGCACACGCAGCGGTTGGGGTAGTTTCTGTTTCAACGAATCGCCCACCGGATTGGGCAGAGTGGCCAGGTCAGCCATATTCAGATATCTGCCCGAAGGCAGAAGCTCCTCCTCTTCAATCTCATACGCTTCGCACAAATAGCGGAGAAAATAATCGGGCATATCCTTGTCGTACTGGAATCGCGTTACTGCGCCTATCTTACGCTTGCGCACCTTACGCAATATCTTCTCGGCGATATCTTTCTGATCCTCATCCTCTAGAGAAAAGTCGGCATCGCGCGATATCTTGATGCTGAAGCAATCTACAATCTCGTATCCGGGAAAGACACTCTGCATATTTGCCTTGATCACATCGTCGATAAACATGATGTAGTAATTGTCTCCGTTTGCAGGCAGTTCGATGAAGCGAGGTATCTTCGTGTAGGGAATCTTCATGATGGCATACGTATAACTCAGCTCATCGGGTTCCTTCTTTTTCCTCTTTTTCAGCAAACTGATAACCTGATAAATGCGACCATCCTGAATAAAAGAATGGATATCGTCCTTCATGATGATCATGGGCTGCAGATAAGGAAATACCTCTTCGTTGAAATATTTTTCCACATAAGCACGGTGAAAAGGTTCCACCTCATCGGTCTGGTACAACACGATATTATTCCGCTTAAGTTCAGGCAATATCATGTTGTTGAATATTGCATAATACTCCTTCTCCTGGGCAGTTACTTCGCTGTTGATCTGCACGATGGTTCTCATCGCCTCCTCCACCGACTCCTCCCTTTTAATGCTCTCCAGCAGGGAGCTGTGGTAACCCGAGACACGGATCTTGTAAAACTCTTCGAGGTTGGATGAGTAAATAGAGAGGAATTTAATCCGCTCATAAATGGGAAGCCGTGTGTCCTTCGCTTCCAATAATACCCGGTAATTAAAGGAAAGCCAGCTGATATCGCGTTTGAAATACCTGTATTGTTTATTTTCCATAGATCACATTTCGTACCTCTTTAAACTTCAAAAATACAAAGTTTGTTCGAATAAAAAGATCGAAATAATTTACCTTTGCAGGAAACAGGAAATAAAAGATGAAAAAAATAGGATTGCTATCTGATACACACGGGTACTGGGATGAAAAATTTGAGACCTATTTATCTTCCTGCGACGAAATATGGCATGCCGGCGACATCGGCTCCGTGGAACTTGCGGGTCGTTTTGAAGCATTAAAACCCTTCCGTGCTGTCTATGGCAACATCGACGATTACAAAACACGCTGCGCCTACCCGCAAACGCTGCGCTTCACCATCGAAAAAGTGGAAGTACTGATGACGCACATCGGCGGCTACCCCGGCCGGTATGACCCGAGTATTCGCTCACAGCTTTTTGCTCACCCACCAAAAATCTTTATCTCCGGTCATTCACACATACTGAAGGTGATGTACGACAAAAAGTTGGAATGCCTGCATATAAACCCGGGTGCCGCGGGCAAGTACGGTTTTCATCGCGTGCGCACCTTGCTCCGTTTCGCGTTGGAGGAGGGTGACATCAAGGACCTTGAAGTAATTGAGATCGGAAAGCCGTAATAGAATTAAACCAGAATATTTTATAAAGATTTCAACATATTCACATTTTTAGTTAACTTGCATGCAAATAAAAATTAATGGGTCCGAAATGCGTTGAAGGCTGGCAAAGAGACCATGTTTATTATAACTTGACGAAAGAAATAAATAAAGGGTCCTTTGATTCTTCAAATCGTGAGAGTATCGTTGGATTCGAAATGTTAGGTGATGGAAGATCAAACTATTTGAAAATATCCGACTCCAATGGAGATCCAATCTTGGATGGAAAATACCATAAAATATCAATAGATGCGAATAGATATTACTTAACTCCTTGGACTAATGGTGAGTTTGAATTTCAGGTAAAGTGTTATTTTGGAAACAAAAATGCCGGGATTACTGAATATACGAATCGATTTAGATGCAACCCAAATCAGCTTTTTAAAATGAATCTCAAGCGTAACAGCAACAATTCAACATATACCATTTTAGGAAATGAGAATTTATTCACACAGCCAAAACTCCCATTATTTGATTGAAATATTGAAAATTACAGTGCTACAATAAAAATAAGAATTGAAGAATTCGATCTTTCAGAGACAATAAAAAGAGCTACATCATCTACTACTGAATTTGCAACTAACTTTAGTTTTGAACCATCGTTTTCCTCTGTAGCCAAGATAGGGTTAAAATTCGGTGCAAGTACAAAAAATACACAAACAGTTTCTTATGAAGAGACTATTTCTGTAGGAAGCGATGACTTAGGAGAAGTAATAATTAACTTCGGAGATAATATTGTAATGGACAGTACTTATATACGAAAAGATATACAATTATCCACTGGGTCCGGAGGGAGTATAAGTTTTCCAAGATTAAATCCCAACTACCAGACTGGATACTATCGAGTATATATAGCTCCTATGCAACAATAAAATTATAATAAAATCATAATTATGAAATTAAGTCTGCTCAAAATATTTTTTTGTATAACGCCTATTCTTTTAATCTGTTGCAGTAATAATACTGAAATCGATGATGTTGAACCTTTGAAAATTGAATTTAAGGTGTTCTACACGATAAACGGGGATACTGTAATTGATGTGGGTTCAAAAGTTTATGTTTACTATAAAGTTAACCAGTCAGATATTTTAGATTATTTTATTCAATCTGATGGAAAACTCATTGACTCAAAGGATAGTTCAAAAAATATTTATCCAAGTACCGAGAACAAAGTTGACGGTTCGGGAACATACATTCTTGTTCCGCCAAAAAAAACAGAGGAACTGTTGGTTATCATTTGGAGTAGGTTTTATGAAGACAGAAAATTAAAATCAATATTTACTGAATATGATTTTTACCGTCATGGCGAAAATCAGACAGTCAGACTCTACTTTACGGAGAAGAATCAAGGCATGGAATGACTCACACCGGAAAAACAGAAAGCAGGATACCCCCTACTCCCACGAGCATCAGCAGGATGCCGATGGTCCTGTTCAGCAGTATCAAACCCCGTCGGTTGAAATGTTTCCGCAGGTGCGACACGAAGGAGGTCAGCAAAAACCACCATGTTGATGCTGCAAAAAGAAATGAACCCAATCCGACAATAACTGAAACAGGGCCGTCGGGCAACGGATTAAAAGAAAAACGGGCAAAAAGTCCGACAAATACCAGAATGATCGCGGCATTGGATACGGTGATCAGAAATGCCGAGATGAAATCTTTCACATACCTCGTTTCACCCGCCATCATGTCGGGTTTCCACCCTCTCAGCGGGTTGGATCGAAACACACCGATTCCAAAAAAAATCAAGATGATGCCTCCGAACAACTGCAGCCCGCTTTCATGTTCCGTCAGGAAGTCCGACACAAAACTCAATCCCACCAGTGTGACCAGGGCATACACCAAATCCGACAACACGGATCCCAGTCCGGTAACAAAGCCGTGCCATCTTCCCCGGTTCAGCGTACGCTGAATGGTGAGCATGTTAATTGGTCCCATGGGCGATGAGACCAGAAATCCGATGAGAAGACCTTTGGCGATGGTTTCAAACATAAATCGTATAGTTTCGGCAATGAAGCGATATTAATTTGTCCGCAAAGATACACCCAATATGAAAACGGACAAAATGAGTTTTAGTTTTCAATTCACCCGCTTGGAAATGCTTCGTTTTTCATGTACTTTTGTATATTCAAATAGAAGAGATATGATTTCATTTTTCCGCACCCCCTCTCAAAGCGTGATTGCCGTAGAATCAGCATCAGCTTTTTCTCCTGAAACAATCGAAAAACTAAACTGGCTTTTCGGAAACGCAACGCTGCTCGCTGCAGAGACGATCTCATCCCCCTTCATCGGTCCACGCAGGGAGATGATCACTCCCTGGAGTACCTGTGCCGTGGAGATCACCCAGAATATGGGTATCGGAGGCATCACCCGCATAGAGGAATATACGCCCATATCGGGAGATGCACCGTTCGATTCTGATCCGATGTTGCAACGAAAATACGAAAGTCTCGACCAGGCTCTTTTCACCATCGACAAACAACCGGAAGAAATCATATATATCGAAGACATCGCAGCCTACAACAGCAAAGAGGGGCTCGCGCTGAGTGAGGATGAGATTGAATACCTGAACGGCGTGAGTAATAAAATGGGACGCAAGCTGACCGATAGCGAGGTATTCGGATTCTCACAGGTGAACTCGGAGCATTGCCGCCACAAGATATTCAATGGCAAGTTTGTTATCGACGGCGAAGAAAAAGAACTTTCCCTTTTCCAACTGATCAAACGCACGTCACAAGTCAATCCCAACAATCTCATCTCAGCATACAAAGATAACGTGGCTTTCGTGCAGGGGCCGATGATTGAGCAATTTGCTCCTGCGAGCGGCGACAAGCCCGATTTTTTCAGAACCACAGAAGTGGAGAGCGTGCTCTCGCTCAAAGCCGAAACCCATAATTTCCCCACCACCGTGGAGCCATTCAACGGTGCCTCCACCGGAACGGGTGGAGAAATCCGCGACCGGCTTGCCGGTGGTAAAGGCTCGTTACCCGTAGCCGGAACTGCCATCTACATGACCTCCTACCCCCGCCTGGAAGAAGGCCGCGAATGGGAACAGAAGCTTCCTCCGCGTGAATGGCTCTACCAGACACCGGAACAGATCCTGATCAAGGCATCAAACGGTGCCTCCGACTTCGGCAACAAATTCGGCCAGCCGCTGATCTGCGGCTCGGTACTCACCTTTGAACATGCCGAGAACTACAAGAAGTTCGGTTATGACAAGGTGATCATGCTTGCCGGCGGCGTGGGTTATGCCAACAAGCGCGATGCCCGAAAGGGAGACCCGCACAGCGGTGAGAAGGTAGTGGTGCTGGGTGGTGACAACTACCGCATCGGTATGGGCGGTGGCGCCGTCTCCTCTGTCAACACGGGAGAATATTCCTCAGGCATTGAGTTGAATGCGGTACAGCGCGCGAACCCCGAGATGCAGAAACGGGTGGCCAACGTGATCCGCTCTCTGGCAGAGTCGGAAGAGAACCCCATCGTCTCCATCCACGATCATGGCGCGGGAGGTCATCTGAACTGTCTCTCCGAACTGGTAGAAAAAACAGGCGGCGTCATCGAAATCGACAAGCTTCCGGTGGGCGACAAGACCCTATCTGCAAAGGAGATTATCGGCAATGAGAGCCAGGAACGGATGGGACTTCTGGTAGAGCAAAAGGACATCGAACACATGGCTAGAATCGCTGCACGTGAACGAGCTCCCATGTATGTAGTGGGTGAAACCACCGACGACATGCGATTCACCTTCCGCGAGCCGGGCGGCGACAATCCCATCGACATGGAACTGGATGATTTCTTCGGGAAACCACCGGTGACCATCATGGAAGACAGCACCCTGGAGGAAACATATGAAGCACCTGCATACAACCCGGCACAACTGGGGACCTATATCGAAAACGTACTGAAGCTGGAAGCAGTGGCCTGTAAGGACTGGCTCACCAACAAGGTGGACCGCTCGGTGACGGGCAAGATTGCCAGACAGCAGTGCCAGGGCGAGATTCAGTTGCCACTGAGCGACTGCGGCGCCATTTCCCTCGACTACAAAGGGTATGCTGGCATGGCCACCTCACTCGGCCATGCGCCCCAGGTGGCGATGATTGACCCGGCTGCCGGATCGGTAATGGCCGTTGCCGAGGCACTGACAAACATTGTTTTTGCACCGCTCACCAACGGGTTGCAGGGAGTCTCCCTCAGTGCCAACTGGATGTGGCCCTGCCGCAACCCGGGCGAGGATGCGCGCCTGTACAAGGCGGTGGAAGCCTGTTCAGAATTTGCCAGTGAACTGGGCATCAACATTCCTACCGGAAAGGATTCACTTTCCATGACTCAAAAATACGGAGACGACAAAGTCTTCTCTCCTGGCACGGTCATCATCTCGGCAGCTGCGGAGGTAAAGAACATCCGCAGGATTGTCTCGCCAGTACTGGCTTACATCAAGGGTACTTACCTCTATTATGTCGATTTCTCTTTCGATCCATTCAAGCTGGGAGGATCGGCTTTTGCACAGACCCTCAACAAGATTGGAGATGAGGCTCCCACCGTGACCGATGCCGAATACTTCAAGAACGCATTTGCTGCCATACAGGAACTCACGAGCCGCGGCCTGATTCTTGCCGGACACGACATCTCGGCCGGCGGCATGATCACAACCATGCTGGAGATGTGTTTTGCCAACCCACAAGGAGGACTGGAAGCACACCTCGACAAAATCCGGCATACCGATCTGATCAAGATCCTCTTCTCCGAAAATCCAGGTGTACTCATTCAGGTAAAACATCACCGCCTGGTTGAAAAAATATTCGACGATTACGGAGTGGGATTTGCCATTGTGGCACGCCCCATAGAAGAGCGCAAGTTGATCATCGCCAAGGATGAATTCAGGCAAGAGTTTGACATTGACCAGCTACGCGACGTATGGTTCAAAACCTCCTATCTGCTCGACAGAAAACAAAGTGGCGCGGCATGTGCTTCGGAGCGTTTCACCAACTACAAACAACAGCCGCTTCAGTTTGACATCAAGCCCTCTTTTACAGGAAGGATGGAAGACCTGGGGCTGAATCCCGACCGCAAGGAGCGGACAAGACTCACCGCAGCAATCATCCGCGAGAAAGGCACCAACGGTGAACGAGAGATGGCCTATTCACTCTATCTCGCAGGCTTTGATGTGAAGGACGTACACATGACCGACCTCACCTCGGGCCGTGAAACCTTGGAGGATGTGCAGTTTGCCGTCTTCTGCGGAGGTTTCTCCAACTCCGACGTACTCGGTTCTGCCAAAGGATGGGCTGGTGGCTTCCGCTATAACGAAAAGGCTAAAAAGGCACTCGAAAACTTTTTTTCTCGTGAAGACACGCTAAGTCTGGGCATCTGCAACGGCTGCCAGCTGTTGATGGAGCTGGGGCTTATTTTCCCGGAAATGGGCGACAAGCATCCCAGGATGGAGCACAACTTGTCTCACAAGTTTGAGTCGACTTTCGTCAGTGTGGAGATTCCAAAAAACAATTCGGTGATGTTCGGCTCGCTCGAAGGGACCAAAACAGGGATCTGGGTTGCACACGGCGAGGGACGTTTCGTGTTGCCGGAAGAAGCAGCCCGATACAACATCGCAGCCAAATATGTGTATGACACCTACCCCGGCAATCCCAATGGATCGGACTATGCCACAGCAGCCGTATGTTCAGCCGATGGCCGTCACCTTGCCATGATGCCCCACCTGGAACGTACCATCTTCCCCTGGCAAAATGCATATTATCCGTTTACCTGCCGCAAACATGAGGTGACTCCCTGGATGGAAGCGTTTGTCAATGCAAGAGAATGGGTTAAAAATAAGAAAAACAATTAAGGTGGCAGAACCTGTTTTTGAACACATATTGAAGGTGCGCGACTATGAGTGCGATACGCAGGGACATGTAAACAATGCCAATTATCAGCACTATTTCGAGGTGGCGCGCCATGAGTTTCTGGAGAAGGTGGGATTGAATTTTCACCAGCTGCACCTGCAGGGCATCGATGCGGTGGTGGCAAAGGTGGAGATCCGTTACAAGGTTCCACTAATAGGGATGGACAGGTTTAAATGTACCATTTCCCACATCGAAAGAGTGAATGTAAAGTATGTCTTTCATCAGGAAATTATCCGCTTACCCGATGAAACAATCTGTGCCAAGGCAAAGATAGAAGTGGTAAACCTGGTGAATGGCAAACTATCGACTCCGGACGTCTTTGACGAAGCCTTCAAAGATTACATCCGCTGAAAACTGAAAGCTGCATTTTCTTGCAAAACGCAGCAATCACAATGTTTCTACAAAAAAGCTGATCGCTGAATGCTGACAGCTATTTTACCTTGCTAACCGCTGGAGGCACAAAGTTTCCACCTAACAAGCTGACAGCTGATCGCTGAATGCTGACTACTAAAAACATGCCCGACAAATCTTTATACCGAATTGCTCTCACGCACATAAAAGGCGTGGGGGTGATGCACGCCCGCAACCTGATGGAGGTCGTAGGCGATGAGGAATCTATCTTCAAGGAAGATGCACGCAAACTGGAATCCATACCCCGGATTACCAGGCGACTGATCAAGGAGATCCGCGACCCGGAGGTCCTGCGTCAGGCGGAGAAAGAACTTGAATTTGTGACAAAAAACAACCTTCGGCTCCTATTCTACACCGACTCCGAATATCCACAACGACTCACGCCGTGTGTCGATGCGCCGATATTACTGTATGCCAAAGGGAAAGTTGACTTTAACCGCGAAAAGGTAATTGCCATTGTCGGCTCACGCAATGAAACCCGGTATGGGCAGGACTTCTGTAGAACATTCGTTCGCGATCTGGCCGCACAGTGGCCCGAAATACAGATTGTCAGTGGTCTGGCCTATGGAATCGACATTCATGCACATCGCGCAGCACTGCAAAATGGTTTATCTACCGTGGCCGTACTGGGACATGGACTCGACAGGATCTACCCCGCCATGCACCGGCAGACGGCAATCGACCTGTTGCAGTCTGGGGCTTTGCTGACCGAGTTCCCCAGTGGCACCAACCCCGACCGATACAACTTTGTAAGGCGAAACCGCATCGTGGCAGGCATGTCGGATGCGGTGGTAGTGGTCGAGTCGGCAGAGAAAGGGGGATCACTGACCACGGCCGACATTGCCAACTCCTACTTTCGTGAGGTTTTTGCCGTGCCAGGACGCATACAAGACAGGATGTCCTCGGGTTGCAACCGACTGATATCAGACAACAAAGCACTGCTTTTGCAGGGTGTGCCCGATTTGATGTCACACATGGGATGGGAGGAAGGGGAAAAAAAGGAGATACCACCACAGCGTGATCTTTTTGTGGAATTAACAGAAAGTGAAGAAAAGGTTTACCAGTTACTCCTTCACGAAGGTGCCATGCAGGTCAATGCCCTTGCCATAGCCCTTAATATGCCGGTGACTGAATTATTTATGACACTACTTGAATTGGAGATAAAAAATGTAGTAGCTTCTCTTCCCGGTGGCATATTCAAAACAATATAATTGTTTCAATTAGCGTAATCTCTTTTTGAGGAAAACGGTACTTTTTCCTTGAACTGCACCGAAATTTTTGGTTTTTTAGTATCTTTGAGACATGAATTTCTAACAGATAAAAATCAATGGCACTACAAATTGGCGATAAAATACCCGAAGACCTTGGAACCGACCAAAACGGTCACCCGGTGAAAGCAAGCAGTTATACCGGCAAAAAGCTGGCTCTCTATTTCTACCCCAAGGATCAAACACCGGGTTGTACCGCTCAGGCATGCAGCCTGCGTGATGGATATAACGATCTTCTGAATGCAGGATATGCGATTTTGGGCGTGAGTGTCGACAGTGCAAAATCGCATCTGAAGTTCATCGACAAATACGGGTTGCCTTTTCCGCTCATTGCGGATACCGACAAAAAAATCGTAGAAGCCTTCGGAGTATGGCAGGAAAAGTCGATGATGGGCAAAAAATTCATGGGAACCGTGCGCACCACTTTCCTAATAGATGAACAGGGTATCATCACCCACATCATCGCTGGAAAGAGTGTCAACACTGGAAGCCATGCCGAACAGATTTTGGGGATGGGAAAAGATTATGAGTGAAACGACTGAAAGAAAAAAGGAAGAAATTGTACATTATGGAAGAAGGAAAAGAGAACAAAAACAGTGAGAAATTAAAAGCGCTGCGGGCAGCGATGGACAAAATTGAAAAGACCTACGGTAAAGGGTCCATCATGAAAATGGGAGACGAGAAGATAGAAGAAATACCGGTCATTTCATCGGGCTCTCTCGGATTGAACGTGGCATTGGGTGTGGGCGGTTATCCACGCGGACGTGTCATTGAAATCTATGGACCTGAGTCGTCTGGTAAAACCACGCTCGCGATCCATGCTATTGCAGAAGCACAGAAAGTAGGAGGCGTCGCTGCATTTATTGATGCAGAGCATGCTTTTGACCGCTTTTATGCTGAAAAGCTGGGTGTCAACACCGATGAACTATTGATCTCACAACCCAGCAGTGGTGAGGAAGCGTTGGAAATTGCGGAGCAGCTGATCCGCTCCTCCGCCGTGGATATCATTGTCATCGACTCTGTGGCAGCTCTTACCCCGAAGAAGGAAATCGAGGGTGACATGGGCGATTCCAATGTGGGATTACAAGCCCGTTTGATGTCTCAGGCGCTTAGAAAACTCACGTCCGCCATCAGCAAAACAAACACTACCTGCATCTTCATCAACCAGTTACGCGAGAAGATCGGCGTCATGTTCGGCAATCCGGAAACCACCACGGGTGGCAATGCGCTGAAATTTTACGCTTCGGTGCGCCTCGATATCCGGGGCAATGGCTCTCCCATCAAAGAGGGAGAAGAGCAAATAGGAAAACCAACACGTGTGAGGGTTGTCAAAAACAAAGTCGCTCCTCCATTCCGCAAGGCCGAGTTCGATATCATGTACGGCGAGGGTATTTCCCGCACAGGAGAGATCATCGACATGGGATCGGAGTTGAACATCATTAAAAAAAGCGGATCCTGGTACAGTTATAATGACACCAAACTGGGTCAGGGTCGTGATGCTGCCAAGATCGCAGTCAGGGACAACCCTGAACTGGCCGAAGAGTTGGAAGGACTTATTTATACTGCCCTGAAAGAGCAGAAATAATGTTAAAAGCGAGGTTTCTTCCCGGAACCTCGCTTTTCTTAAACAACCCTCGCAGAACAAAAAAATAGGCGTGGGAGCGAGAAGGATTAAATAAAAATTATCGTGTATGCATCAACAGAGGGGTTTAACACAAGGTGAAATTGAGCAACTTGAAAAGAACGGATGCAGCTGCTCCAACTGGAAACAGGTGACCGTAAAAAATGGGTTCGATTCACTTTATGTAAGAAATACACAATTCTCGGGTAAGATCAGTCTCGGCATTTTTGAGACTTGGTTTGAGCTTGCCGGGGGTCTGCAAAAACATACCGGGATCAACAATGCAGTCATCCACAATTGCGACATAGGGGACAATGTGGTCATTGAAAATGTGCAGAATTATATTGCCAATTACACGATCGGCGACAATTGCTTCATCCAGAATGTGGATGTGATCCTGGTCGATGGCATGACCACTTTTGGCAACGGGGTGCAGGTAAATGTACTGAACGAGACCGGCGGACGTGAGGTGCATATCAATGACAAGCTATCGGCACACTTTGCCTACATCTACTCCCTCTATCGTCATCGACCGATCCTGATTGAACGCATGAAGGCGATCATCGACTTTTATTGCGACAAGCATGCATCCGACAGGGGTACCATCGGTTCAAACTGCAAGATCGTGAATGTGGGATACATCAAGAACGTGCGCATCGGTGACCATTGCAAAATCACCGGCGCCATGAAATTGAAAAACGGGAGTATCAACAGCAACGTACATGATCCGGTATATATTGGTCGCAACGTAATAGCTGAAGATTTCATCGTCTCCTCTGGATCTACGATTGATGGCGGCTCTTTCATCACCCGTTGTTTTGTAGGACAGGCCTGTCACATCGATCATGGTTATTCGGCATCCGACTCCCTCTTTTTTAGTAATTGTCAGGGTGAAAACGGGGAAGCATGTGCCCTCTTTGCCGGTCCTTATACTGTGACACATCACAAGTCTACCCTGCTTATTGCTGGCATGTTCTCCTTCATGAATGCCGGCTCGGGATCGAACCAGAGCAATCACATGTATAAACTTGGGCCTATCCATCAGGGTATCATTGAACGCGGCGCCAAGACGACCAGTAATTCTTACGTGTTGTGGCCCGCCAAAGTTGGTGCTTTCTCATTGATACTGGGACGTCATTCACAACATGCGGACACGTCCAATCTGCCATTTTCTTATCTCATTGAGAAGGATAATGGCACCTACATAGCTCCGGGAGTGAACCTGCGCAGCGTGGGTACCATCCGCGACGCAAAGAAATGGCCGGAACGGGATCGACGCAAAGATCCGAACCGGCTCGATTGCATCAATTTCAACCTGCTCAGCCCCTATACGATTCAGAAGGTATTTGCCGGCATGGAGATATTGAAGAACCTACAGGCTATCGCAGGGGAGACCTCTGAACAGTATACCTTTCAAAGTTGCATCATTACCAACCGGGCCCTAAGCAAAGGCCTATTGCTTTATGAAATCATTGTCCATAAGTTCCTGGGAAATTCCATCATTAAAAGGCTGGAAGGTACCCATTTTCGGAGCGACGAGGAGATCAGGCAACAGCTAAATCCCAGCAACAGACCAGGATTGGGCGAGTGGGTAGATATCTCGGGATTGATCGCTCCCAAAACGGAGATCGACGATCTGCTAAACAAAATTGAATCGGGTGAACTGACCAAACTGAAAGACATCAATCACATCTTCCTGAAATTACATCAGGATTATTACGAAAATGAATGGATCTGGGCTTGGGATAAAATTCAATCGTTTTATCATCTTAATGCAGACGAGATCACGGCTGAAGATGTCATCAGGATTGTGGAAAAATGGAAAGAGAGTGTGATTAGTCTCGACGAGATGATCTATTGTGACGCAAAGAAAGAATTTTCCCTCTCTTTTAAAACAGGGTTTGGGGCCGATGGCAACATTCAGGATCGAGCAATGGATTTTGAATATGTGCGGGGTGCTTTTGACAAAAATCCGTTCGTGATTGCCACCCTCAAACACATAGAAGTGAAGAAGGTTCTGGGAGACGAATTGATTTCTCGGCTTTTACCCTTAACTTTGTGACCGGGATTTATTAGATTTACATTATGACAGAGAATACCTATAAACTGATAGAGCAATTTCGTCCCCAATCCATTGATATACCCATCGATAAATGCGAATTGGAGAAAGTCATCGAGACGCTTGTCTCGCTAATGTTTCCTATTTGCAACTGCCCCGACTCCCGGGAGGTGCAGTCAGAGCTGCGAGAAGCAGCAGAAAAACTTCATGCGAACATTGCCCGCATACACAATTTGGAAGCAGCAGACATAAAAACGGAAGCCTTCTTTCAAAAGCTCCCTTCGCTTCAGCAACGATTATACAAGGATGCGGCTTGCTATCTGAAGTTCGATCCAGCTGCAAAAACACTGGAAGAAGTGATTATCACCTACCCTGGCTTTTTCGCACTCTGTGTACACCGCATTGCCCATGAACTCCATCTGTTGGGACTGCCACTCATCTCGCGGCTTTTTTCAGAGTATGCCCATTCGAAAGTGGGTATCGACATCCACCCGGCTGCTAAAGTGGGCAAGAATCTGTTCATGGATCATGGTACGGGCATCGTGATTGGAGAGACAGCAGAAATTGGGAACAATGTGAAAATATACCAAGGTGTGACACTGGGAGCACTCTATGTAGAAAAAAAGCTATCGGATGTAAAACGTCACCCCACCGTGGAAGACAACGTGGTGATCTATGCCAATGCCACCATCTTGGGTGGTTCTACCGTCATCGGACATGACTCTACCATTGGCGGTGGCGCGTGGCTCACACGCAGTGTAATCCCCTACTCTTTGGTAACCAACCCTGTGGATGTAAAGATCAGATCCGGCAAGGATTTTAACGGACCGTTCGATTTTGTCATTTAGTTTGTCATGGTTGTCTCTAGCATCTCCTCCAGTGTTGCCACAGCTGCCTCCACTGTATAGATGTTGTGGATCAGAACCGACCGTTTGTTTCCTGTTTCACGCAGGCGGCATTGGCGGGCATGTATCTGCACGAACCACAACAATTTATCAAATGCAGGAGAATTGTAATAGGGTGATTCTGCATCGGAGATCAGGTTGAGGATCATCTGTTCATTTTTCAGGACGATTTTTTCTATTCCCAACGATTTGGCCAGGCGTCGCAGTCGCACAATACGGATCAGTTCTCTTCCCTGCGGGGGTATTTTTCCGAAGCGGTCTTCCAGTCGATTCATGAAATCCATGATCTCGGTTTCGGTCTCCATGTTATCCAACTCGCGGTAAATGGCCACGCGCTCCGCATCATTGGGAATATACATCACCGGGAACATCAGTTCCAGGTCGCTTTCCACCAATACATCGCCCACGTAATCCTGCTCACGGGCCTTCTCTGCTACCTCTTCCTTATAGAGATCGGCAAACTCATCTTTTCGAAGCTCCTGCACGGCCTCGGTGAGAATCTTGCGGTATGTTTCATAGCCCAGGTCGGCAATGAAGCCGCTCTGTTCTGCGCCCAGCAGGTTCCCTGCACCGCGGATATCAAGATCCTGCATGGCGATGTGAATGCCACTACCCAGCTCTGCAAAGTTCTCAATAGCCTGCAGTCGGCGCCTTGAGTCGCTGCTGAGGGTGTAAAGAGGAGGTGCCAGCAGATAACAGAATGCCTTTCGGTTACTGCGTCCTACCCTGCCGCGCAGTTGATGCAAATCACTCAGTCCGAAATTCTGGGAGTCAATCACGATGATGGTATTCACATTGGGCATGTCGATACCAGACTCAATGATGGTCGTGGCGATCAACACATCCTGCTCGTGATTCACGAAATCGGCAATCACCTCCTCCAGCTTTTTCGGATCCATCTGTCCATGTCCAACGGCAATTCGTATATCCGGTATTTCCCGTTTTATCAATGCCTCCAGCTCATAAATATTCTGGATGCGGTTATTTACAATAAAAACCTGCCCGTTGCGGCTCACTTCGAAATTCACCGCATCGCGGATGATCTCCAGGTCGAAGGTATGCACCTCCGTCTGTACCGGATAGCGGTTGGGAGGTGGTGTACCAATGGTGGAGAGATCGCGAGATCCCATCAGCGAGAACTGCAGCGTACGTGGAATGGGAGTGGCCGTCATGGTAAGCGTATCCACATTGATTTTGAGTTGTTTCAGTTTCTCCTTGACAGAGACTCCAAATTTTTGTTCCTCATCGATGATGAGCAGTCCCAGATCCTTGAACTGCACATCCTTACCCACCAGCCGGTGCGTCCCGATGAGGATATCGATTTTACCTTCTTTCAGCTGGCTGAGAATATCCTTCTGCTCTTTGGTGGTGCGTGCACGGCTCAGGTAATCTACCTTCACCGGGAAATTGGCCAAGCGGTCACTAAAAGTGTGATAATGTTGGGTAGCCAGCACGGTGGTCGGCACCAGTACAGCCGTTTGCTTCCCGTCGGTAGCTGCCTTGAATGCGGCTCTTACAGCTATCTCTGTTTTTCCGAAGCCTACGTCACCGCAGATCAGCCTATCCATAGGTCGCTCGCTTTGCATGTCGGTCTTTACATCGCGGGTGGCCTTTATCTGGTCGGGTGTATCCTCGTACATGAATGAAGCCTCCAGCTCTGTTTGGAGGTAACTGTCCCTGGAATAGGCAAAACCTTTCTCCTGCTGTCGTTGGGCGTAAAGCTTAATCAGGTCACGGGCGATGTCTTTGATCTTCGATTTGGTTCGTTCCTTTACCTTCTCCCATGCTCCCGAGCCCAGCTTGTTCAACTGTGGCAATTCGCCTTCACGTCCCTTGTATTTCGACACTTTGTGCAGCGCATGAATCGATACAAACACGGCATCGTTGTTCAGATAGGTGAGCTTAATCACCTCTTGCACTTTGTCGCCAATGCGCAGACGCACCAGCCCTGCAAACCGGCCCACACCATGATCCATGTGCACGACGAAGTCGCCTGGCTGCAGCTGATTCAGCTCCTTAAGTGTGAGGGCTATCTTCCCCGAGCGTGCCCTGTCGGACTTCAAGCTGTATTTATGGAAGCGGTCGAATATCTGGTGATCGGTGAAACAACAGATTTTAAGGGTCTCATCGGAAAAACCCTCGTGCAAGGTCTTGCTTACCGGTGTGAAGTCGATGGGTTCGTTGCGATCCTCGAAAATATGAAAAAGTCGTTTCTGCTGTTTTTCGCTATCACTCAAGATGAAGAGTGAATAGCCTTCGTCGAGGAAGCGATGCAGCGATTCACTCAGCATGTCAAAGTTCTTGTGATAAAGTGGCTGCATGGAGATTTGAAAGTGGATGGCCGCATCAGGTACATCCAACATTTTGGAATCAAACCGAACCTGTTTAAATGACGCGATATTTCGCAGGAAGTTATCTTTCGAAAGAAAATGGGGCTTTACAAACTCCACATCTTTGGGGTCGATGTGAAGCTCATCCTCGTTGAGCGATTCCACCCGGCTACTTATCCAGCGTATATCCTCCAGGCCGATGATTGTTGAAGCAGGCAGTGAATCGAAAAGCGATGCCTGTTTCATGTCGTTGCGTTCAAAAGCGGGGACAATGCGGATGTTGCTGAATTTCTCCTTCGAGAGCTGTGTCTCGAGATCGAAATTACGGATGGTCTCCACTTCGTCTCCAAAGAAGTCAATGCGGTAGGGATGCTCGGCAGAGAACGAAAAGACATCGAGTATGCTCCCCCTCACGGCATATTGCCCCGGCTCATAAACATAGTCCACATATTGAAAGCCATAACTATCGAGCAGCTCACTCACGAAGGAGGAATCGAGTTGTTCTCCTACGGTCACCTGCAGCGTGTTTTCCCGAAGTTGTGCACCGGATACGGTTTTTTCTGCCAACGCATCGGGATAACTTACGATGATAAATGGGGCATCCTCACTGTGTAATTTGCTCAATGTTTCCGTGCGGAGTACCTCGTTGGCGGCATCGAGCTGCCCATATTTTGCCGCTCTTTTGTAGGCAGACGGGAAAAAGAGCACCTCTTGTGACCCCATGATCTGCGTCATATCGTGATAGAAATAACCTGCCGTTTCGGCATCATTGAGGATATAGAGATAGTGCCGGGAAAGTTTGTGGAACAGCCCCACAGAGAACATGGCACGTGACGACCCATACAAACCCGTTACCGATAAAACATGCACGTTTTCCAGTAAAGAGCCTGCCGCTGCTACATTGGGGTGCTGCTCCACCCGCAGTTGTAATCGTGTAATGTCTAATGTTTCAATCATTCAGATGAAAGTGCAAAGGTAATCAACTTTCCTGTTAACTCTCAACTTGCCTGAATTTTTATTACCTTTGCATCGTTTGAGAAAGTAATAATAGATTTATGGAAATAGATTCCAGGTATACCCCTGCCTATATCTTCGAATCCAGCTGGGAGGTATGCAATAAAGTAGGAGGTATTTACACCGTACTCTCTACCCGTGCCCGTTCACTTCAAAAGATATATAAAGACAGGATTTTTTTTATAGGCCCCGATATATGGAAAGCTGCAGAAAGCCCATGGTTTGAGGAAGATCGAAGTCTCTATGCTTCGTGGTGCGATTACGCCTATCAGAGTCAGCATCTGGAAATTCGTGCAGGTCGCTGGGATGTGCCGGGAAAGCCGATTGTTTTTCTGGTGAAGTTCGATCAATTTCTGGATAGGCAAAATGACATATTTGCAAGGATGTGGGCTGATTATGACGTAGACTCCCTGCTCGCTTACGGTGATTATTTCGAATCGACCCTTTTCGCCTATGCTACCGGCCTGCTGATCGAGAGTTTTTACCGTTTCCACCATCTGGAATCGGATAACGTGATTGCTCACTTTAATGAGTGGATGCTGGGAGCAGGTGCACTCTACATCAAAAAATACGTTCCCAAAATTGCGACGCTGTTTACCACACATGCCACCTCCATCGGGCGTTCTATTGCCGGCAACAACATGCCTCTCTACGATCATTTGAAAGAGTATAACGGCGATCAAATGGCACGCCAGTTGAACATGGTCGCCAAACACTCTATCGAGAAGGCGGCTGCCCGCAATGTAGATTGTTTCACTACCGTGAGTGAGATCACCGCCCATGAGTGCAATCAGTTTCTGAAGCGCCAGCCCGAAGTAGTTACCCCAAATGGTTTTGAGAAAGACTTTATTCCGAAAGGCAATGCCTACAAGCAGGTACACAAGAATGCCCGGAAGGTACTGCTTGATGTAGCGGAAAAAACCGTCGGCTACACGCTGCATCGCGACGCGGTGTTGATAGGCATCAGCGGTCGCTACGAATACAAGAACAAGGGAATCGACGTGTTCATCGAGGCCATGCATCATCTGCGCACGATGCCAGAGTTGACAAAAGATGTGATTGCCTTCATCATGGTTCCCGGCTGGATCAGCGGTCCCCGCAAAGATCTGCAGGCTCTGCTCTCGGAGAACGACCCGGCTGTAACGAAAGAGGGGCACGGGGGTTCTCCCTTCCTTACACACGATCTTGTGGATCCACAGCATGACATGGTCATGAAGCAGCTTCACCATTTGGGCTTTAACAACTCGAAAGAAAACAGCGTAAAGATCATTTTCGTGCCTTCTTATTTAAATGGTGACGATGGCATTTTCAATCTTCCCTATTACGATTTGCTGATTGGATTCGACCTTTCTGTGTTTCCTTCCTATTACGAGCCTTGGGGGTATACACCCCATGAGAGTGTAGCTTTTGCCATTCCCACCATTACCACCTCCCTCTCGGGATTTGGGTCATGGGCTAAGAAAGAGGGTGAGCATAAAGGGTTGGAGGATGGTGTGGAAGTGATTTATCGCGATGACCACAATCAGGCAGCAGTAGCGGAAGAGATCGCATCTGTCATTCACGACTTCACCTTAATGAGTGTGGAACAGGTCAAGCTGCTGAAAGAGGCGGCCGCCAGGTTATCAGATCGAGCCGACTGGTCACATTTCATTGCATTTTATCAGGAAGCGTATCGCAAAGCTTTGCATAATTCCTTCATCAGATTATCAAAACAACATAAACTTAAAGCGGACTAAAATTGTTATATTTGTTGTGATAAGAAATATTAGTCTCACAGCATCAATGAAATAAACGTTGTTTTTACGCGTTATCTACATCAAAAATAAAAAACAAACAGAACAATATGATCATTAAATCGAGTTATTCCAATATACCCATCTGGAAAGATATACATGTACATGCTGAACTGCCAGCTCAGTTGCGGCCATTGGATGAAATCACCCATAACTTATGGTGGGTATGGAATGAGGAGGTGAAGGCTATTTTCGAGACCCTCGATCCTGATGAGTGGGAGGAGAGTGGAAAAAACCCGGTGGTGATGTTACAGAATCTGCAATCCAACATCACCGAGAATGTAGTACAAAACACTGATTTGATGGATCGTATCCAGACAGTGTATGAGAAATTCAAACAGTACATGGCCGTTCCGCATAACAGTGAGCGACCTAGTGTTGCCTACTTCAGCATGGAGTACGGGCTCACACACGTGTTAAAAATCTACTCGGGAGGTCTCGGTATTCTTGCGGGAGACTATCTCAAAGAAGCGAGTGACAGCAACGTAGATATGACTGCTGTAGGTTTTCTATACCGCTATGGTTACTTCACCCAAACGCTCTCGGTGGATGGTCAGCAAATAGCCAAATATGAAGCGCAGAACTTCGGTAGCCTGCCCATCTCCCAGGTGTTGAATGACGATGGAACGCCCATGGTGCTGGAGGTACCCTTTCACGATAGAACGGTTTTTTCCAACATTTGGAAAGTAGCTATCGGGCGCATCAATCTCTACCTGATGGATACCGATATCGAGAAGAACAGTGAATTCGATCGTTCTATCACGCACCAGTTGTATGGTGGTGACTGGGAAAACCGAATGAAACAGGAATATTTGTTGGGGATTGGCGGGATACTGCTCCTCAAGAAACTGGGTATCAAGAAAGAGGTATACCACATGAATGAGGGTCATGCCGCATTCATCAATTTGCAGCGATTGTACGACTATGTGAAGGAAGAAAATCTTTCTTTCCGGGAAGCACTGGAAGTCGTACGTGCTTCATCGCTCTACACGGTCCACACTCCTGTACCGGCGGGTCATGACTACTTCGATGAACCACTCA